>Ga0247733_1000020_pt1 | contig 291224 bp, 336 predicted proteins | sample UWRJL043104R2_FD_180932 | JGI IMG/M metagenome (GOLD analysis project Ga0247733, IMG submission 180932) | Plant litter microbial communities from Arlington Agricultural Research Station in Wisconsin, United States - UWRJ-L043-104R-2 | ecosystem: Environmental > Terrestrial > Plant litter >... | reverse complement strand
GGGGGCATGCCTTTTGGAAGCACAGTTTGTGTGTACTCTCGAACACCCCAACACGCTTCCACTATATATAATCTAGAGTACAGACACTGCAGAAGGCCTCGAGCTATGCTTCGCCGTATCATACTACTCTCGCCTGCGTCTCGTCTCCAACCTTCTGCCCCTGCTTCACCGCTCTTCGATTCCGCGAATGCTGTCCACAATGGTGCCAAAGAGAAGAAGATCGACGAAGAGGACATTAACCTAGAGAGAAAATGAGGAGTCGTTGCGGTTGTCAACCACACGACGCTCTTCACCAGCCTGGCATTCGATAATCTTACCGCGAATAACAGCCACAACCATCTCACATTCGTCCATGTCATGCTCAGCCTCGTCTACACCGATACCCATTGTACCGTGCACCCCTCGAATGTAGATGGGTTGGCTTAATGGGCCCTCATGTAGGTTCTACAGGTTGTGTCGGGATGCATCATCCGTTACTTTGGCTTGGCGGTGAACGAGTCTGGAGAGATATACGCGTACGAATTGACGAGTGACAAGTTCGTTCCTAGCTCATGGCGTATTAGTCACCTTAACGACGTTGTGTCTGATAGCGACGTGCTCGTGAAAGTACAGAGAGGCTGTATGGTGGGAGAGATTCTGAGTCTGAGAATTCAGGGCCGGTGTATGGGACAAGGCTGAACCAAAGCGTGCAGACTTGTAAATGTGGACACAAGAGATCGAATATCGCACCAGCTGGAAACGCTGTCCCCCACGTCTAATATCGCCAAGCGTCTGGAACCGATGTGCGCCCAATGGCGCCAATGTGGCTTTGGGGCCGGTTCGAGGTCGCTCAATGACATAAATATTTGACAATCTTCTTCAGCCTGATCCCAAATGTTGCGCTCAGATTCCTCGCCAGTATCACAGCCTTGGGAGAATCATGAGCTCCCTCCCGACCACATACTTGCCGCTCACCACTACATTCACCGGCCCAGCTGAATGTTCGGGAACCCCATGGATGTACCAAAACGTCCCTACTACCTGGTGGAAACAAGGCGGCGATAATGTCCCAAGCTGCTTCCCGCCCGCTTTCCCGTTCTCTCTCTCGAACATCATTTATTCCCCTGGTATATGTCCAGCAGGATGGACCAGTGCCTGCGATCGCGCCATCACGACCTCCGGACAAATGCAAACCATTGTATCGTGCTGCCCCGCGTACGTGTCCCGAAAATTTCTATAGTAAGCCCGTGTGGTTAACTTGAGTGGCTTGTAGATCTTTCGAATGCGCATCGATGAGCTACGATTGGGAGAATCAGTTTGGCTGCGTATCGCCATATTCGATTGACACGTCTGTGTGGGGAATCAGTCCACCTGCGCTGTATTTAAGCAGCATTTACCAGTTGCAAGTAATGATCGTAGAAGCAGAGGTAAGATGCCCCCTCTCAACATACACATCTACGTTTGCTCGACATGGTTCACAAAACTTCCTCTAGACCACAACTACATCTTCGCTGACTACGACGACGTCTATCCCCACATCTGACATTGCGCCTTTGACAAGTTCCGCCGCGTCTTCAGCAACTTCCACTGCGGCCCCATCGAGCGGGGAACACTTATCCAAAGGCGCAATTGCGGGCATTTCGATAGGTGCAGTGGTGGGTGTTGCTTCCCTTGGGCTACTCGCTTACATTGTTTGGACTATTCGTAGAAAGCGCCGAGACGAAGATGGAATATCCCCTCGGATGGCACAATATCCGGACTATCTGCAAGGCCCACAGCTTTACGAAGCACCCCATTATGAGCCAGGGGAATTGGACGGAGCAGCCAGACAGCCTGTACAAGTCCACGAGTTGAAAGCGAGTTAAGGAAGTTCTCTTTGTGGCTGTGGATGTCAAGCTCGTGGAGGTTCCATGTGCTGCTTAAACGCGCTAAGTCGGGAACGGTTTGTGAAATGAAATGTGGCGGTAGAGCGAGAGGAAGGTTTTGGTCGTCCTTGAGTTGGGGTAACCAGTTATGCGTAATCAGATAGAAGGTCGGAGCGTTTCATTCATTCTATCATAAACTGCTGCATAGTGATAGAGACCCGCTGTATGACTGCCCGAATATTCAATTACATCATATCAATGAGTAGCGGGTGTGATCGTTGGGTCCGTTTTCTAATCGCACATAGCACAGCGAGAGATCGCGAGCAGGTGCACAGACATGGTTCATACCTACACTGTTATCATATACTACAAGGAACGGTGTACAACAAGGGTATATACGATCCAACATCATTCGCCGTACACATGTCTTCTGGTATCTCCTCTAGTGCCTGCCAAATATCCACAGGAACGAAACAATCCTGCCCCTTCCATAGATGACCAAAAGACCACCACAACACCCAAAACTCCGCACACACTACCCATCCAAAAGGGCGTTCAAATATAACATGGCCGAAGACCACCGTACACCCAGCTCACTGATTAAATTTCCAGTTGGGCGTCTCGCATGTCCCCCATTTTTCCGTGGCCTGCTCTATCCGGTCAAGCATCCATCCACTTGTCCAGACTCCCTTACTTCCATCGCCTTCAGCCTTTCTACCAAGACGAAGCACCTTCCCCAGGTGGCACTCGCCGTCCCCTGCAGACGAGTATTTCCATTGTATACAGTCTTCTGTCTTTTCGCACACTGTTTGACAATTTGCTGCGCTGTCGGCGGCGTCTTTGATGGTCGCGCCGATCTTGTCGAGAGAGTCTCGGCGAGCACGTCGCAGGGGTTTGGAAACCTGAGGCCGCGGTGAATCGGGGCTGGAGCCGGGTGCCTCCTTTGTCTCGCCGAGAGACTTGCCCTCGGGTGTCTCCTCGGGCTTCTTTTCCGGCTCCGTTTCGTGGGCTAGCTCCTCCCTTCTCCCAGGCTCCCCCTTAATTGTAGTGTCGCTCGACACATTGTCCCAATCCTCCTTTTTCTCCACCAGCTGCGGCAGCACAAGCTCTTGGAAAGCATTGCGCGCCAGGTACGGAATTCCCCAGCCACTCTTCTTCGTCCACGTCAACTGGGAGTCCCACAACATTTCCGTCTCTTGAGCGTTCATCCCATGCCAGGACACAATAGGCGTGCACCAATGTCGCTCCGTCCAGTCCAGTGTGCCCGGTGCTTCCCCCTGCAGCATGGGCCAGGAAGCAGCCATTTCTACATGCGACGCAGTCATTGCTGTCGCAAGAAGTACGTCGCCACAGCACTCGCCCCCGATATGTGGCTCCCATTCTTGCGCGAAGCGTTCTTCGTACGTTTTCGCGTAGAGGCGCATGGCTCCGAGTGAGACCAGGATGCCCGAGCCCTGCTGCGCATACTTGGTGTCCCCATTGAACATGGGCGCGCCACTGTAGTATGGTATGCGGTAGTCCAGGCGCTCCAGCCATTGCAGCATATTGGTCCAGCTTAGCGTCATGTCAGTCTCAATGAAGAGGTAGTACCGCAGCGACGGGTTCAATCTGTACGCCTTGTATACCATAGGTAGGTACTTCCACTTGTCCAAATTCCGAGCCTTGTCCACGCTCGGTCTGTAGTTGCGGTCGGCCTGCATCTTGGCATATTCGCGGAACTCGTCGTGCTTTTCGCGCAGCGTGGCGTTGATTGTGTCGAGGGCGTCGTAGACGGGGTAGTCGGCGATGATGCCGGCGTGGTCGCTGAAAATGGCGACGTGGGGAATGCAGGCGAGGAGTGTCGCGAGGTGGGGCGGCAGCTTGTCCGACAGCTCTGCTTTGCTCGTCTTCACGATGACCATGGTGTCCTGCGCGCCGCGGACTTCCCTGCAGAAGGTAGATGCTGCCGTTGAGCCCGGTCGCTTGCTTTTGTCTCCACTGTCATGCTCTTCATACTCTGCCGGTCCCAGCACCGTCTTCTGCACATCTTCCTTTGGGCCTTCCACTTTGCTTAGCTGGTCAGGAATCAGCGACCCGGCAAGCGGCGTCCCTGGCGAAATGCCATGGGCGATCAGCGGCAGTGCGGGCGGGTTATCGGCGTAGGGCAGGCCAAAGCTCCACAAGAGGGCGAAGAAAGATAGCGACAGGACGGCGAGGAGGAGGCGCGAGGGCGTGAACAGAGGCATTGCGGCGATGCAGCTCGCCCGTGTGGAGTCGAAAGAGCGACCGGCGTGGGCTACATCTGGCGTGGAAAGACAAAGGTGAGAGCTCGCGCGAGTCGCAGGGAGAGGTGATGCATGTGGTAATCCGAGCGGTAACTCATGTGGTGCGGGAGGAATCCGCCGCCGCGCCCGGCTTGGCCGGTCCAGGCCGAGCGCTGTTTGCAGCTTCTCCAGCGTCCCGCCAGCGCCATGCTTCTTGCTCAAATGTGTTTGTGTACATCAAAGAGAGAGCTTTGGGCATGAAGAGAGAAATGTCTCAAGCGTACTATGTGGAACCCGCTGCTTGGCCACGTGCAACGTGATCAGCCGCCACCCCCCGGTACACGATCGGCACCGTCGCGTGTCCAAGTAGATGAATTCACTATCACCACCCCCTCACATCGTTTTTCCATCGTACGCCATCTCGCATCCATATATGCAGTACCCAACAACTCACTACAGCGTCCATCTTCCACCTCTCGTTCCCAATCGCATCGCAAGTCTCCAGCCCCCCCTTAGCCCCCTCTCTAGCCACAACCCTCCCCTCCCCGTCTTCCCAAACCCCCTTCCTCACACAATACAGCAGCCGCTTGTCCCACTCTTCACTGGCATGATACCCATACTTTTGCATCCGCGCCTCATTCTCCACATTCATATAACTCTTCTTCGCATTCTTCGTCATATGCCACATCTTGGTCCATTTACCACCCAGCAGGCTTTTGCCGGACTCGGCTTTGATGGTGCCGCCGAGCGTGCTCGACCGAAGTCCGTGCATCTCGAAGCTTTTGTAGCCGGTGCCGATGAGCTCAAAGCAGTCCATTGTGTACATTGTTGCTTCCTCGTCGTAGCGAATGACGGGGCCGAACGAGGGGGAGAGCGAGGCAGAGCGGAGGGAGTGGGAGCGCGACTCCGAGGCCATCATGCGTCTGATGTGGAGCTTTCGCGGTCTGCCGCTTTTCGAGAACTCTTGCATGAGCTGATAGCGAGGCGTGTTGCTCGTTTTGGTCGTGTAGATGAACGGGGCTTCGAGCCGGAAGCTCCGCGCATGCTCGTCCACGGGCGCGTAGTCGGGTGGGAACTCTAACGAAGATTCGAATAGGTCGCGGACGGAGCCGACGTTTGTCGTAGCGGGAGCCGTGACTACATGCTGGAGACTGTTCTCAGGCTGGATACTATTGTCAGCCGCTGAAGACGCAGACGACCAGTGTCTGAGATGCTGTGTACGAGTTCGTGGGCTCGTAGGCGTGTTCTGCGCCCTCAGCAAGCTGTTCAGCGGATCCGCCTCTTCCGCAGCGCACTCTGTCGGTCGATAGTCGTGTGGGAGCCGTCGCTCGCTGCCCGTTGCTGTGGGTGAGTACGGCGGTGCGTCCATCACGACGTCAGTACTTGGGCGAAGCTTGATCTGAAGCTTGAGCGGTAGCGCGTGTTGATCGCATGTGTATACAAAATGCCGCGGCAAGTGACGCCATATAGGATAGGCGAAGGCAGACGGCTAGATATGTACTTGAGGGGGCGGTGCGGGAGGACTCAATGACGGGACTATACACGATTGGGAAGGCCGAAGCTGGCCTTCGGCGCGTATCTCTATAGCCAATTCCAGGATCGGGCATTCGCGCAAGAGGTACACGAAGCCTAAGCGTATCTCCGAAGGTAGATAGCTCGTTCGAACGTGATCGGACTAAGAACAGAGGCTGGATGCGACGGCAAGTGGGGAAGTCTTAGAAGCGGGGAAGTCTAAAAACGGAGCTACATCTGGCCAAGACAATGATACCACGAACCAGTCCTTTAAATCGATGTCTACATCTTGGCCTTCAAAATCGGCTCAACTGAATCTGACCTCGCAGGCCGAAACACTCCAACGTTCTCTTTCAACGCCCGCTGGTTGATAGGCAATTGCTCAACCCACCTCATCAAATTCTCATACACATTGCCATCAGCCATACCCAGCGCGCTACACAAACTCGCATCATTGAAATCCCATGCATCAGTCAAGACGATAGCATCAGACAAAATGTTGTCGAGCAGCCCTTTGACTAGCCTGCGTATCGCATTGGGTTGCGCGGATGAAAGATATCCGTCTTCGAAGAACGACATCGCATTGACAGTCCTTGGGTCGATGATGTTCGACAAGGCGAAAAGTGAGCGGAGCTGGTTGAGGGATAAACGCAAGGCAGGCGTCGTGGTATGCGGGAGGCTGTCGAGTTGAGTGACGAAGGCTTGGAGACCGGTGTACTGGAGGTGGGCTTGACCGGCGGAGATGATGGCCATCATATGCTCGTTCCACGCTTCCGCTGGCGCCTTACTCGATAAGCGTAGTGCCGCGTGGACGGGAAATACGAGTCGCTGGGCTCGATGGCGACAGACTGTGAGTTGAACAATCCTTTCAAGGAATTGGTCGTTCTGAGCGCTGCACATCAAGCTCTCTTCTCGGTGCTCGTGCATCTCGCTCAGATAGGACATTTGAGGTTGCAACCACTTTCCGCTCTTCAGCGCATCAACAAGTTTGACGAGGAAGCGTCCAACCTGCTGCCAGAGAACATAATTGTCGCCTTCAAACGTAGCTGCCGCCGTGATCGAAGCCGCAATATCAGGCACTCCCGACATCATCAGCAGACCGTGACCGCCACAACATTTACGCGCATCCTCAGCGCCATCGGAAGCTTCCTGCGTCGCCCAAGCTTTCATCCCAGCAGCCAGACTGTGCAAGTAAGGGAGCATAGCGTGGTCTCCGCTTTCTTGCTGTAATCGAAGCGTCTTGTAATCCTTGTCGCACTTCCGCGAGGCAAAGAGGGTGGCATATGACTTTGCGACTGACGTCCGCAGTCGAAGATGCTGTAATTTGTAGAGAATGATTAGATCTTGGCTGAGTCCGAGCCATCCTTTTTAACACCTTGCTCGCGCACCGTGGAGTATCGGATGGCGATTGTAGTCACTTGTGCGACTTGGAAGGCCATTGAGCGCGATATAACAATGCGGCCGTACAGCATGGTGGAGTACGAGAGCATCAGATGCGCTGGCACGGCTGAGTATGAACCATCGCGGGAGACCGTTACGTTGCCCATGAGCATATTCATGCGAGGGATACGGACGTGGTCGAAGAACGCGAAACCGTTGTCGGTGCCGTTGTACCTGATTGACGGTTAGTAGACTTGGTGCTGTGAGGCTTAGGATACGTACACCATCTTCAACCCGGTGTCTCCTAGCTTGAGTCCCGGCAAAGGCTTTCCGTCTGTTATGGAGCGCAACTGTACGATGAAGAGATGTGGTCCGCGGTCTTTGCTACCAATGACAAGCCGTGCCATGACCACAGCATGCGTGGCCGAAAGCCCTAGGCCTCCAGGCCAAAACTTGGCAGAGGGTAGTGATGGCGAGTGCACAAGAAACTCGTCAGTGTTCGCATCGTATGTCGCGGTAGTCTCAATGCCCCTAACGAAGCTGCCATGGCCCATCCCCGTCCGGCAAAACGTACCGAGTATTTTGCCTGCCCTCGATAGTGGGAGCCAATGCGCCCTTCCGAGCCGCACAACTGGATAGTGGGTTCGAAGAGTAGTCTTACCAGGCCAAAAGGGCTTTGGAAAGAGTCAGCACAGGTGTTATGGGGCAGTGAAGATTCTACCTTGCGTTACTGATGGTCCCACGGGATGTGGTTTCGAGGAAGAAGTCATGATTATACTTCAATCCGTCTTCGAAAGTGGCTCGACCGGCCTTTAAGCCTTCCTCGTAGAGCTCTTCTTGACTCGTACCTCCATAACAGCGAGGTATTGTAGCTGTATCGCGAGTGTCGAGCAAGTTTTTGATACATTCGAAGGCAGCTCTGCGTTGCTGCACTTTTTCCTGTCTGTTTGTCGTCAGTTTGGTGCGGATGTAAGGATTTGGAGCCGAAATATCCTCCATATATAAGGCTTGTCAGCTCGCCGGAGTTGGAAGATGCTGCAGCCCGTGCCTTTCTGATCAACGAGCTCTGTTTGTTGGCCATGCTTTCAAGATCCCCGTACAAACTTTCTACGATGAGCTCATAGATGTATCCTGTATGTCAAGTGGCCTATATGCTGTCTCTCGTTAGACACGCAATAAAGAAGCGTATGGCCCGAGAAGACTTAGTTACCTTCATTCCTGAGCGGGAGGGCTTTGCTCCTGAATGCAGAGTTCCTCATTGTTATTCTCCCTCATCCTCGTATAGTATAATGCAAACGCTATCTTACCAAGTGCTAAAACCTCGTTTTCCGCTGCAAAGCTACCCGTGCTTTGATTGCACGAAGCGATGGCGCGGTAACATCACACAAATAAGCTTAGCTAGCAGATGCAAACACCCCTAGAACATGCATCAGCTATTGGCTATCCCAAGAAGTGGCTGCAATTCAGGCTTCTAGGCCCATTTCCTGCCCTTTGTCCAAGCGGCGTAACACTTTCTCTAAGCGGTGTGAAAACGATCTTCGACATCGAAAAAGCAATTGAGGCATTCCACGTAAATTTTAGTCGCAGTGGACGGGATTATGCTGCAAAGTCTAGTACTGATTTTAAAAGTAGGCGGCGTTGTGCAAGTCGGCGATGTAGTCGTGATAATATAGGTATAAAAGGCAGTCACGGAAAGCGTACTTGATTCTACAAGTCAGCTGCCAGCCGGAACGCGGGAAGAAGCCATTTGCGTCCATGGAACATTGGACAGAGAGTAAGAAGGCCTCAAATGTTAGATAGATCCAATGTAGCACACACAGTAGATCGTAGATATGGGGAAACGTGGGCGTGTGGCAGGTAGGGGACGTAGTGTAATAAATTTGACAAAGGGTGTCAGAGATGAGTAGCCCATCAATTCAATGGGTTTGTCTTGCAGTACTTGAAAGAATTTCTTGGAAATAAATGTGGGTGTGATGAAGACGATAAATTCAGTATCCGCTCAACTGCAAAATGTGTCGAAGTTTCAGGAGCACGCTAGTCCCAATAAAGACGCTGCGCGCGGACGCAGCGCCGATAGACTTCCCCTCACCACTATCAGTGTTCGTGTTCCATGTTCTGCTCTGCGCTTATACAACACTCGCGAACTTGACTTACCCCAATAACATCTACCGTTGTGTCCGGTACTGCAAGGACTCGCGGCTTACCAAGAATCCCCACTTCATCGCTCATCAAACCAAGCGAGCCGAATCATGTCCAGATGCCTCCCGTCCTTCGCATGCAGACTGGCGTGTAGACTTGCGCATATCGACGAATTTTCTCCGACTCTTGTCCACTTCGGGTGTTCGAGACAAAGCCGTTAGGCAGCACCTACCCTGGTCTAGCTCACGACGTACTTATCATGGTGACGCACTTTTTCATTCCATTCTTTCCTGCCTCGGTGCTTCTGCACCCATGTCCCTGATAGTTCCTGCACACTGATACGCTACGCTTGCATGCCAGCTTGATGACATGCGGCAATCCGCATCTTTGGTTCGACAAGAACATGACGAATTCTTAATCAACCCTTAGTGCATCTATGTGAATGCTTAGCTTCAAATACAACATGTCCCCGCTCATTGAGGTACACTTGCGCAGGCATCTCAACTGCAGCAATCGCAGCAATCGATAATTTGTCACAATCGACGAGCAACATGGCACCCGCGGAACCGAACGCGAAGACTTTCGAGCAGCAAGGCGACGCACCTTTCTTCGCTGAAGAGCTTCCAGGATGGGGCGGCTACGTTGAGTGGGAGAAGGTGCGGATTCCTACTTCGGACGAGTACTCTCTCTCTTAACCATCAATTTAGTACCCAGAAAAGAAGAAACAGGCTGCCGAGGTACTTGCGAAGTACGACTTCCCTGTGGTGAGTGGAAACATATGCGCCCTTGTTTATCTTTCCTTTTGTTAACTGTAATAGCCTCCGGAATTCCAATTCGAGCCGCTGCCCAAAACAAACCCCGTTCTGGAAGGTGTCCGGTGGAAGTACTACCATTACGCCATGGGTTCGACTCTGCGGGATATGCCGGACAAATCCTGGGAGTACGTGAAGAAGGAGAAGAGTGCTGATATGATTCATGTCTTGCAATTTCCGTATAACGGAGAGCCGCCAAGGGTGCGTTTCACTGGGTTACTGCTCTTGACTTTCGTCCACCTTACTGATTCTTATGCAGGATAGACTAGTGAAGGTTCGTGGTTGATCTTTGATGGCCAGTTTTAACACTAACAGACGCGTGCAGACTGAGATCACACCTAACGCAGATCACTTCGTCCGCAATCATGGAGGCATCCCAGAGATCGATGCGGAGAAGTTCTACTTCGATGTCGAGGGTCTTGTCAATACCCCAAAGAAGATCACCCTCAAAGAGCTTCAGGACGAATCAATTTTTCCCCGCATAACCAAGACAGTTACTCTGCAGTGCTCCGGTACTAGGCGCATTGAACAAATCCGCGAGTATCCAGGCGATGGCGATGAACTCATTAACGCACCTTGGGGTGAAGGTGCAATTGGAACCGCTCGATGGACCGGCGTGAGTCTGAAGAAAGTCATCAAGTACTGTGGTGGACTTAAAGATGGCGGAAAACACGTGGAATTCTTTGGGGCCGACAGCTACTTCAAGAAAGGGCAGGTTTACAACTACGCCGTTTCCGTTCCAACCCGGAAAGTAAAAGTCAATGAGGTAATGCTCGCCTGGGAGATGAACGGCGAGCCGCTCCCCAAAATCCACGGGTACCCACTCCGCGTTGTCGTCTTTGGCTATATTGGCGCGCGAAGCTGCAAGTGGCTCTACCGGATCAATGTTATCGGCGAGCCGAGCCTTGCTCCCGTACAGATGAAGGAGTACATCTACTACAGCCCACAGATGGGAAAGCACAACGTCACCTACAGCAATGGGTTCAGTATTCAGACTATGCCTGTTTCGAGCGCCATCATGACGCCCATCAATCATGACCAGATCATCCATGATGGCAAGATCAAGTTGACCGGGTGGGCCTACAGCGGGAGCGGCTGGCCCGAGCGAGTCGAAGTCAGCGGGGACGGAGGCGGCATTTGGTATGAAGTACCGTTCGAAAAGATGAGCAAGAAGTATTACCATGCTTGGCGTGTCTGGGAGTATGAGATGCCTGTTGATGCCGAGGGCTGGCTTGAGTTTTGTGTGCGAACCTGGGATGATGCACTGAACGTACGTACGCCTGGCATTGCGGTAATTCCTTATGCTGACATTGCCTACAGACGCAGCCAACCTATGTACGCAGCGCGTGGTAAATACACCCGACAGTACCCTGCAAAAGAGAGACGTGCTAATCGGGACAGGAACTGGGATCTTCACGTAACATCGTCATGCCAGTATGTGGCCCATCAGTAAACACTTGCGATGCGCTGCTAATTCAGACTAGCCGCGTTAAGATCTACAGCATAAACCGAACCAAACCCATGACTGCCAAGCGACTGAAGCAGTTCGAAGAGAAGGGCTTGTCGATTTGGCCAATTACACGACCAACGCCATTCGATCTCGAGACGGAGGAGGAGTACCTTGAGCAGATGAAGTTGAGGGAAGGTCGCGATCCTGAGGAGTAAGATCGTTGAGATGGACCAATTCGGTCGACGAATTGGGCAAGGCACTGTTTCGGTAGCCCTTTTTAGGAGATGACTGTTTCCTGCACAGAATGCAACTTGTTGCTTTAGAATGTTCCTACTCTCAGGATCCCTTCTTTCGCTGTGATCCCTCCGATGACGACTTTACCCGGTCCAGCTACCAGCAGCTACCTCTCAGTACTTACCTACGATCAATTATTACCCCACACAATGCAAAATCCCTTCTAGAACAAAGTACCGAAGAGTATTGCCTTCATCCCGGCACGTGTTCTCGGCTAAACCTTACCTGTGACATCGGATGGACCAGCTCCTGTCAACCCGTATTTATGCATCGCCTTTACCCCAGATTTGCGCCATCCCGCAAACAATAAAAAATTCTTCCGAAGCTATGGAAGGGTAACAGGCCCCTTCCTGGGCCATGCGTTCACTTTGCACCTGGGTCACAGATGCTGGCTGAACTTGAGACCAGGGTGCACTAGGTGCGGCTCTGTCGCAGACGATATGCGGCTGTTCTTCAGATGATGTTGTTGCGGTAGAGTCAGGCGGTGGCGGATTGAGTATTTTGCCTCGGAGTGTCGTCGATGCAACGGTAGTGTTGATTGATCTGCCGTCTTTATTCCTCCATCTTTTCTCGCTTTCACTTTGATTATTCCCGAGATTTGCTGATCTTTTGAAGAGCTGCATATCACTTCGATTCGAGCGGACGAGTATGAGAGCATCAGTCATGTACTCGTGGCTACCATTCAGATCCGGCCGACCCTCTTGCGGGTGTGGCTCGGAGAGGATGCTAAATTGCACGTCTCAACAAATACGAGGCGAACGGAGCGAGACGAAATTGACACGGAAGCCATCACAATACACATCAGAGCCACTACCATCAAGGTATATCATCTTAGTTGCTTTCCTGGACTCACCAGCTTACACGAACACAGATCATGGCCGGGAATTTCCAATGTCCCTTCTGGAGAGGAAGCGCCATATCATAACACAATTGCACTGGGTCTCGAGAACCAGTGGTCGTGGAGCTTGGGAGAGAGAGTGTGGGGGCACGCAAATATATTTGCAACACCGACATGTGCACCGTACCAACCACAGATCCAAGCACCTCCACGGTGCAGACTACCATCCTCCATACGCTTCACAGCGGTCCTCATGTACATTACTTTCGCTTTTTGCATCATCACCACGACATCCGCAATACCCCTCTCTGTGTCCCATGCCCGCATGCATCTCCAAAACCGCCAATCTATTCCCGATCAATTCGGCAACACGGGCAACCAACCTGGCCCCTTGAAGTCGCAACCGCCACCATTCGCCCCAACACCAACCGTAACTCCGTTCACATCAACTCCAACTTCGTCGACGGTCTCATTCTCGGCATCTCAGCCCACATCCACACTAACGACCGGCTCAAACGGCAGCTCCAACAACGGCGGCGGCAGCGGCGGCGGTCTCGGGCTGAACCCCAACCCAAGCCCTCCAGCCCCAGAACTCCAAGTCACCTCACCGCAGCCTAATCTATCCCCCGGCACCATTGCCGGCATAGTCAGCGGAGGCGTTCTCTTTCTCCTCACTACGGTCGCAGTAGGCGTCTTCATCTACCGACGCACCCGTCGACCAGAGATCAACGAGATCCCCATCCGACGCTCGAAACTGGGTACGGGCTTGGGTCGCCGCATGTTAGGATCCCTCTCCAGCTCCCGCTCGCCATCCAGGGCCGACTCTCGGTCTTCTTCACGCGCCTCATTGACAGGTGATGGGCGGGAGAAGGGAGTTGAGGCTGGATGGCTTGACAAGCGCACGATCAGTCGACCTAAGGCGGCGTGGCTGGAAGGTGGGCTGTTGAGTGTGCCAAAACCGGCGTTCATGCGAGAAGAGAAGGAGACAGTGGAAAATGACGGGAAGTGGATACATAAGGGGGCGATTGGGGCGCCGAGGCCGCGAAGGCCGGCTAGCGCAGAGCCGCTAGGAAGGTTGAGTGGTATGGGCATGGGGATGGGATACTTGAAGTGAGATGGAAGATAAAATTGATGGCTGATCCTTCGGTCTGGGCGATTGATGGTTCACATTTGCTTGATTTGGCGTTTCTTGGTACTTCCCCATCGGCTTGATACCCTTCACGTTCTACCACCTCTAAATCACACTGTCATTTTAGTGTAACGCGACGATCTTTCCAAATTTGGGCATGTGATTGACCAGTGTTCTTTTTGAATTAATTCATCTTCATTATTTCGTGTCGTTTTCCACAAGGAGCGAAAGCTCTTAATCAAATCTCCCACAAGTGAGTCTGTCGTCCGAGATGCTTTTCTTCTCATGCGATTGGTCTTTCCCGCATCGCGAAACGCAACTATTCGCCGTTGCCATTGAAAGCCACCAAATTCGCAGATCCCTTTGGATCCTGCACACGACCTGGTGTAGCCAGAGCAAGCACCTTCGCCTTGACATCGGCGGCGCTCATACCACCTTGGAGGCCACGGAGGTAGGAAACAAGACCCGCAACATGTGGTGAGGCCATTGATGTACCAGTAAGGGTCGCAGTGTTCGTATCCGAGCCGAAATAGGAAGAAATAATGCCAGTTCCAGCAGCGAAGATGTCGACAGCGGGTCCGTAGTTTGATCCTGTAGCTCCTTGACGACGGAAGTCATCCCTCTGGAGATTGCCTACAGTGATAGCTTCTGGTGAGCGAGCAGGCGAGACGAGATTTGCGTCACGGTTCTCATTTCCGGCGGCAACGACTGCAAGAACACCCTGGTCCCAAGCAGCAGTAACGGCAGCATCCCAGGTGGCAGAAGCCGAGCCTCCGAGCGACATGTTGATGACGGCGGTATTGGTGCGGTTCTTGGCAACAATATCGTTGGCCGCCCAGGTGAAGCCGTTAATCACTGTAGAGGACGAGCCCCGGTTTCCCTCGAACACCTTCACAGCGACTACAGTGGCCTTCTTAGAGACCCCATAAGTCATCCCGCTCGTAATTCCGGCAACGTGGCTGATCTTGGCGTCAGTCAGGAATTCCAAGCTCCTTGGTTGGAGACTGTACTCACGTGCCATGGCCGGCATTGTCACTATCGTTGGTGTTGACTGCGTTGTAGCCCCAAACTGCTCTACCGTCGAATTCGGTGTGGGTCGTACGGACACCAGTGTCGACAATATAGTTGAACATACCCTCTCCGGCGCTGGAGTCATAGAGATAGTCGGAAGCGTTTGCTGTTCGCGACGAAATGCTCGTAAGGCCCCAGTTGACAGGCGCACTTTCTACGCGGGAATCAGTATTTTACATCGTCAAGGTGGGTGTTTAACTTACGGGTGACAGTATCCAAGGTGGTCATGATAGTATCCGCTTCAACATGGAGTACCTAAGATCGTCAATATTTCCCGCCAGTTTGAACTTACACGACCAACCTCAGGTAAGTTTTTCAGCTCCTCTACTGTAGCCGCGTCGAATGATCCGGAGTAGCCCTTGAATTCGCCGAGAGAGTACTCTTGCTCAATGCCTCCTTGCTCGTCGACGGAAATTTCGCGACGAGCAATGTTACGCGCATGTATGTCTTGAACCTTGGATGCGACCGTGGCAATGTTAGCCTCAGGCTTCAGCTGGATGATCCATTTGCCAGGAATCGTCTCGCCAAGTGCAGTCCCTGGAACTGGCGCAGCTTGGGCAATGAACGGCACAGCGGCCGCCGCGAGGGCAAGGAAGCGAGTGAATGATTGCATGACGTGGAGAACAAAGACACCGGGGAGTAACTGGCTGAGTCCTATATAAGTTGTGGCACGCCGCGCTACTTATACCTCCAGGTGATCGTGGCCATGGTCCTACTTTCTTTAGTATGAAGTATCGTTAGTCAATTTTCAATGCAGTGGACAACAAGCATCTCTTGCCCTGTCTTGACTTTTGCCACGTTGAGTAAAAGCCCCGATTCGGACTTTGGATATGAGGCCAAGGCGTGTATACGACTTTTAGATCAATACTGTGGCAGTGGACCTAGCCAAATATATTGTGTTTGCATGAACGTGATGGGGCTGAAGCCGGGTAAGTTTAATTTAACCCGGCGTTGCTCCTTCCAATTTGAGCCCAGATGCTGCTCGCTTGAAATGCCGGGTGGTGCCGGTAGTGTCTTTCTCGACATGTCTTAACAACACCAACTTGCTCTTCATTGAGAAGATCGATTGACGAGGCAGCTCGACGACGAGGTGGGCTCTGACGCAAACACAACTTCATTGGGTACTGTAAGTGAGATTTGGACCGGTCGGCTAGGCGCTTTGCGTCAGCAACGTTCTTAGGGATGAAGCGCACCTTATTACAGAGGCCAGGTCGCATGATTCATTTTCAATATTTTCAATGTTCTCTAATGCCCCTCGAGGGCGCGAGGTGTCGTACATATTGACAATAGTGGATCGCGGTTGGTGGAAGTTGTGTGGCCTGATGAACTTCGGTCGCAACGGGAGTGAAGATTAGTCAACAGCATTAGCGCGCCAACAGGTGTCGCAATAACGTTAACTAGCACGTGACTAGTTAGTTCATGCGCGCTGAGCTAAGCACAGTGTTTTCTAGAGCATCTTCTATACAGCACATCAATCTTGTTTTCAAAGTAATCAGGACTGTAGCAATGCAGTATAGTCTCTGCTATAGAAAGTTTTACTAAATAAATACGATACGTTGTGGTGATAAGAATTATTGTGGTCGCAAAATGGAGGGTGATTTTGCTAAGCTCAGCGCGCATGAAATATTGCGACACCTGTTGGCGCCACCACATCCCGTCGTCCATATATCCCGTGAGAATGCGAGCGCTCACACGGGTGCTCCAAGTGCATGGCCGTTTTTTAGCGGGAGATATAAGCCCCAGACATGACCTGACTAAAGATCTGGAGGCCGCGCCATCACTCTAATCCAGAGCTCCACACGACACAGGGCGTTCGGCCAGACACGAGGCTAGTCCATGACCCGCAGATGCGAGAAGATGAGGCTTCCGGTTCATCCTAATGGTTCAGCCTGGTGCCTTCTCTTCACCACTGAAAGGCGGGTTGGATATAGCCACGTGCACGCAGCGCCACCTTTTTCTTCCTCAACATCTCTCACGAACAAGCTTATTCCAATCCTCCGATACCGCAACCTAGGTAGCCGCAATGCAACCGCAGCCAGCAAATGAACAGAGCCTCAAGACCCATAAAATAACACCTACCTCTCTGCCATCTACCAGTACCTTCACCAAAAGCCCTATCCGCGTTGAGATGGCTTCCTGCTTGACAGGTGCCTGGAAAAGCTTGTTGCAGCTACAGAGTTTATCAGTCCAGTCCCTTGGGATTGAAAGTGTAATTCTATGACGGCAAAAACCAGGTACCTCCGGCGATATTGATCACCGGAGGGTTACAGGATATTGCCAGTAACTATCCTTCTAAATCTTTGATCCTTGTGGGCTGTCAGTGCTCACATGGCCGTCGCATCCCATGCCGAATCCTTGTTGCTTATAGCAGATACCGGTGTCGAGGTAGCAAGAGTACGTCACAAAAAGCTCCGGGAATTCGACAACACTGACGTAGAAGTAGCGAGTGATGGCAGTTACTCCACCACCAAAACCATGTGCGGTAAGTCGATAGAGATGCATAGTCCTCATACTTTTATCGTTTCCCGTACTAACTAAAAATACGTGCTAGCGATCGGAAGCTATCTGGGGTCGGGTCCAGTCATATCTTGAGCGCCACGGATTTGGTCTGACAAAATGGACAAAATGGACTGGCGTGATATGGTTAAGTGCCACAATACAGAAACAAACCAGAAGACACGGGGTGTCATTATCGAAAATACTCGGCTCTAGAAGTGCGGCAATGCTTTACCTGGTCCAAAGCTCATCGGATCACAAGAAACGCGCCTACGTATGTGTCGTCGAAGCTCAGTGGGTAACAGGTCAGGCACCACCCCGTATCGCTCTCCAGTTTTCTCATGATCAACGCAGCCAGGCAACCAAGCACGGCAGAGATCCGGAAGGTACCATCCTTATACAACACTTCAGGACGCCTTCTACGCTCTTTATACCCCTTACTAAGGCATGCCTATGATACTAGAAGCAGCGCTCACCACCAAAAATTGACGTTGGCAACCTTTGGGGCGTTGCTCAACGTATCTCATTTGAACAGCCTGTATCAAATGTCCTGCCTCGTCTGGTTTGCAACCCGAGTAAGTAATTCATCACTTGTATGTCCAAAGACATCCTAAATCACCCATAACTGATCTCGGACTCAGATTCGTCACCTCGCTATTCTTCATCAATACGGTATCTCGATTCGGCCTCTACACCAATTCGTATATGCGCACGATAGCACATTGGACCCGAAGCTCCTCCCTAATAGCACCATAGACAATAGTTCCATCAGCGACAAGAACATTTACACTCCACGCGATCCGTCCGAGGCCTACGACCGATGCTACTACGGATCACACAAGTGGAGTCTCGCGTGGTCACTGGTCCATCCAGCTCAACAATCCGCCGTCTGTATCTTATACACGCACATGCTTCTTTCCGTTGTCCAAACCGCCGTTCTACTAATTACGAATCGATCGAGCAAAGCATGGGATTCTACTAACGAAATTTTCTCTTTGGTTTATAACTTTATTGGACAAGTGCAAAGGTGATGATTACGCTTGCGTAAACATTGGAGAAGAGGGTCAGGATAGGCACTCGACCCCGGGATTGTAGTGATATACAGGCCAAGCTTGTGGTTTGTGGGTACGGAGATAGGGCAAGTAAGGTTATGGCAGGTGAGGCGTACAAGTAGATCGAGTAGGATGGTCAGAGCTGTTCCCAATCAGGTACCGCCAGCTTTTTTCTTGGGTCTTCTCAAGCGACGATAACATGAAATAGGAAGAATATTTGTCTATCAAGAATATCGAGCGGCCAGCAATTTTATGTACACACTGACGACACAGCCCCAGCTCGTCTATCAAATTACGGCATCACAACCCAGCCCTAGTCGCGAGTGCGACACTTCTACTGCAAATGTGCGGAACCGAATCACGGCGCGACAGATGGTATAGCCAGCAGACATGCAATCCAAAGGCCCCACATCTTGTAGGTATTTCGATCCGACTCGACACCCTTGCGCATTAGCGATCTCCAGCTGATAACACCACCGATTCCTAGTGGCGCCAAGTACCCGTACAACGTCATGCCCCAGAACGAAGGGATGAACCAAGACCATATCAGCATTGGAGTAACAACGGTCCATCTTCCAGCGGCATCTCCGACGAGTATGGGAATTGTTGATCGGCCTCGCGCCCTGTCGCCTTCTTGGTCGTGGAAATCTTGAATTTGCAAGGTGGTGAATACCACCGCTGCGATGATCCACTGCCATTGTTGGCCTTTCTGATTTAGGATAAAGGGAGTGTCTCCGTACGCAACGACCGTTGCTCCCAGTGCGAAGCAGACCACTGCACAAGCGTTGATCAGATTTCTTGCCAGTGGATTGCTGCCGCCTTCCCAGTCGTTATACATCCACCCGAGGAGAAGAAGAGCAAGAGTGAGAGGGGTTGTACCCAACCATACTCCCAGTGCCACCACTGCCACGTGTAGAGCCCAGAATAAGGTAGTCGCCTGGGCCGATGTCAGGCGCCTTGATGGGATTGGACGCCATGGCTTATTGAGGGCATCTTCTTCGATGGACTCCGGTCGTCTCTGGTTCCCAATGCAAAAGACTAGGAAGTTGAACCATACCCAGAATAATACCAGTGGAAGTTGCGCTAGGAGAGATGTAACGCTCGTTTTGTCGAATGTGTATACGTTGAGGGTTGGACCGGCTGATAGATTGAGAAGACCGGTCATGGTCATGGGGTAGACCAGTGGTTTATGGTCACTGACCGTAAAGAGCCATAGTGTGTACAGGTGGAAAGACCACGAATGGTGATCCAGTACCGTGGACTTGGTTTCCTTTAGCAACTGTTAGTCCATGCTCAAAGGATTATGGAGAAAGCTTCTACCAGTACGGACCGCTCCCACAGAGACTCCTCGCATCCCAACGTTTCATTATCCTTCACATGCGGGCTCGGCCATCCTTCAGCATTAACACATCGATCATTCTTCCTGCACATTTTTTTACAAAGACAAATGATCTCATAGGAAGAAAGAGACTTAGTGTTTTTCGTCGTACGATTGCAATGAGAGACACAACAAATCAGTCACAGCCTTATGAGCCTTTTGAGTGCACGTGTGAGGAGATATGTGTGTGCCTTGCAATCTAAATCGCTGATCAATTACCTTTAGCAAGGTACCCACCCGTGCCGACCGTTTTGGACGGGCATATGTCGGGGCGGCTATAATCGCTCCGTTGCCACCGGAGCATTTTTTCTGCACCTCGGAGCCCGAAATGCATCGCTAACCCAGTATCACATTGTCATTAAACCCTTGCATTAAGTCGTCCAGTTTTCGCGGCTTTACGCGCCGATCCAGCGAAGCGTTTCCGCACGGTTCAACCTCATTTGTACACCCCCGCCTGGACACTACGCTACCCTCAAACACATCTTGCATCATTCTTCAGCGGTAGGAGGAATACGGGTACGTTCATATCACACTGTACACCTCGAATCTCCCTTCGGATTACCAACGACAATCAACGAGCACAATGCTGGCCGTCATCACTACGTGTGTCCTGCTCTACGTCAGTTGTTGCCCGTCGTCGTTTGTACGAAGCTAACTGGTTCAGTTCGCGGTCCTAGTTATTTACCGGCGATATTTACACCCTCTATCTAAGTACCCAGGACCGTTTCTTTCGTCCATCACGGATTGGCCCAATGTCTATCGTTCCTGGAAAGGCGATCGACCTGTTCAACTGTATCGCCTACATCAACACTATGGCCCGATAGTCCGCTATGGTCCGAATCGGATTGCGTTGTGTACTGCGAGTGCTCTCCAGGCCGTGTACGGCGCAAAAGCCAATACCAAGAAAGCAGACTGGTACAAGATCTGGGAGCAGCTGTTCGGTGCCGCCAGTACCGCGACCATTGTAGACCACGAAACACATGCCCCGCGAAAGAGAATCCTGCAGCAAGGTTTCTCAGACCAGGCGATTAGAGATACGGAAAGTTCGGTAATTGAGAATACGCGCACCTTCTGCAAGATCATCGTAAATCTTTCGCAAGATGCAACCAACTTGAGCTCAGTCTTGACGGAAAAAGATAGCGATCCGGGCTGGGGACCTTCCCAGAACCTCTCACAACTCTATGGGTATTTGACCTATGATATCATGGGAGGCATGGTATTTAGTACGAGCTTCGACATGCAGACATCCGAAAAGAACCGTCCCTACTTGGGGATCAGTATGGATGCTCTGCGAGGCTTAAATACAGTAAGTTATATTTTCCGAAATCCGAATGCTATCGTGCTGACAGTTTGGGAACAGGTCGGCTTTATGCCGCTTTTACTAAGGCTTAAGCTCGATAAAATTTTCTTCAAAGAGTTGAACGCGGGAATGGAACGATACAAATTGTACTGTGCCGAGCAAGCCACAATACGAACAGCAAGACAACAGGAAATGAAGACGAGGGATGTCTGGAGCGCCCTCATGTTTGCGAAAGACCCACTCACCGGCCAGAGCTTCACTGAGAAGGACCTCCAAAGCGAAGCTGCTATAATCATATCTGCCGCATCCCATCCCTCCAGAACCACACTGTGCGCGCTCACACACTATCTCATCGACCATCCCGCTTGCATGGACGCCATTAGAGCTGAACTACAATCTACCTTTTCGCACGCCGACGAGATTCGCTCCGGCCCCGGCCTACAGAAGTGCCATTATTTGCGCGCTTGCCTGAGAGAGACTCTGCGATTGTGCCCTGGTATTCCCGGTAATCCCCTTCGGACCGTACTGAAAGGAGGTCTTACTGTTGACGACAATTTCTTTCCAGAGGGCACCGACATTGGCTTGTCAACCTACGCTGTTCATCACGCGGAACGTTACTTCCCAAAGCCGTTTTCCTTCATCCCCGAACGCTGGCTAGCTCGGCCCGCCGGTGATCTTGGCCCAGAATCGACCGATTACGCCACGAAGGATTCAATAGCCCAGGCAAACGAGGCTTTTGCCGCTTTCAGTACTGGTCCAATGGGCTGCTTGGGGAAAAACATCGTGTATCATCAATTGATGGTCATTTTCGCCAGGATGGCATGGCAATTTGACTTGAGGAGGGGACCACCCCCTGCGGGATATGAAAGCAAGCGAATGGGCCGTGCTATTGCTCAGGCGATGCACGGTGAGTATCCGCAGAGAGACAACTTTTCTGCCGAGGGAGATGGCCCTTGGGTTCAGTTTCGGAGTAGGCTTTGATAGATTGTCTCCGTACTTTCTCGGACGTTCTTTCGCATTAGGATCCTTGGAGGTCGTGAAACGTCGCCGAGAGACCAGGAATCGACGCTGTTATCTCGCAAGGCGCATTGTCTTGTCGAACATTACCTTCCAATCAAGTGCAACATGTTGCCGCTGCACTAGTGGGGCCGAGCCATCAGGAACAGATGGGGGCGTCATACACTGCTTCTCGTGCGAGTTTGCCTCCTTAGCCGAGCATGCCCAGAACTGCGCAATGCAACGGCACAAGGGTCAAGGGAGGCGCCGTCCCGGACAGTTGGTAACGAGCAAGGCTATTTACCCGTGCGGGATCTCGAGCCTAGTCTCTGTGTGACCCCACCACCTCTCGGGGAGTATCATTGAACCTAGCCCTAGTGACTCCTGAGTTATCCCGGACATTCGAATTATCTTCGATAAGTTTTAGCTATCCAGCGACGCCATCACAACTGCGAGCGCACAACGCGGTTTGCTCTTCCAGCGTTGCCACGATGTCCCTGCAGGTTATTACTGCTTGCATCTTGGGCGTCAGCTCTCATGTCTTTTACTTCCGGATAGGAGAGCATCATATGAGCGGTCCACGGATCGCCATATTGGTCCCCTTGGTATGGATGCTGATTGCGGCTTTGCGACTTCGAGATGAGCCACTCAGCTCTGCAGTGCGGGAGACTACCTTGCTGGTTGGGACATATGCAGCGAGTGTATATGGAAGTATGACCATCTACCGGCTCTTTTTCCATCCACTGCGGCACTTTCCAGGTCCGGTGCTCGCTAGAGTATCGAAGTTCTGGCACGTGTTCAGACTATCCGGCTTGCAAAACCAACTCCTCCTTGAGGACCTTCATCAACAGTATGGTGATATTGTACGCATAGGTATGTGGAACAGGACCGAATTTCAATGTTGAGTTCATCTGGAATTACATGAAACACTAACCGCCGTCCTTCTTTGACTTATACTAACACTTCGCAGGACCTAATGAAGTTGCGGTCTTTACAGCCGATGGCGTTCCAGCCGTTCACGGCCCCAACTCCAAATGCATTAAAGCATCATGGTACGACATGCTTCAAAAAGACCGATCCATCCACGCCACTCGGAAACCGCGCCTACACCAAGCCCGTCGGCGGATCTGGGATCAGGGTTTCGGTACCAAAGCACTTCAAAGCTACCAAGAAAGAGTGAAAGGGAAAGTTGAGCTCCTCGCGCAAAACATTGGACGTTCGACCGGTCAACCGATCGATTGCCGCCAACTGTTTCTCTACTTCGGCTTTGATGTCATGGGTGATATCGCATTTGGCGAAGGCTTTGGTATGCTGGAAAGCAACAAGCCGCATGCAGTTATGAATATCATGCGCTCCGGCATCTATGTTCTCGGAAGGTTGTCGCCAGTCTCATGGTTCATCACTATTTTGGCTTCTCTTCCGGGTGCTAATGCGGACTGGGCGAAATTGGAGCAGTTTTCGGAGGAACAAGTGTTGAAGAGGAGTAAGCTTGACCGTGACGAGTCTGATGTAAGCAGATCATGCCATGCCACGAAACGAACTGTCACTAATTTTCACAAGGTCATGTCAAAGTTGATTGATGCAGCCCGAGACCCAGAAGATAAAGACAAGATTGATATGCACTGGCTCTCGGGCGACGCGTTGGTTATCATCATTGCAGGAAGCGATACGGTATCCGCTGCGCTGACTTTCCTTTTCCACCATCTCGCTCTGCTCCCGCAGCATGTCCAGCAACTGCGCGAGGAGCTGTCGAATGTTGACATCACGGATAACCGACAACTTCGGCAGCTTCGTCATCTCAATGCTGTAATCAACGAGACACTACGCTTGTATCCTCCGGTTCCGACAGCGCTCCTGCGACAAACGCCTCCGGAAGGTCTACGCGTAAGCGAACGTTACGTTCCCGGTGGCGTCACGATTTCTACGCCATTATGGAGTTTGGGGCGCTTGGAAAGTAGCTATACCCGGGCGGGTGAGTTCCTTCCCGAGCGTTGGTATCCTGGTTCGGGTATGGTCAAGGATCAAAGCGGCTTTGCTCCCTTCCTTTCAGGTACGTCATTCTAACACTGTTGGGAACTTCACTGAATGTTTGCTAACTACGTTCTAAATAGGCACTCATAGTTGCCTCGGTAAACAGTTGGCGCTGATAGAATTGCGCCTTGCCCTAGCGAGACTTGTTACGTCTTACGACTTTCAGTTCGCCGACATGCGTGATGACTCCACGGAGGTGAAGGTTCAGGACTGTTTCACGGCACTTCCTGGTTCTCTTCAATTGGTTTTCAACCCCAGAGGCTAGGCATTGTCTCAGTATGGCGTCGCCTTTGCAAAGTGGGGCTGCATGAAGTCTGTCAGATGATATTTAGGTCTGGCTTGTACACTCCTTCAGTCCGTTATCGTTCTTGTGCTACCCCTTTCAAACGCGAGCAAATAACGAGCGAGTAAATCAGACCAATTTTGGGCCGTGGATTATGTACTGTAAATTCGTAGCTCACTTGGGATTGCATACGCGTGCGATTTTTCGGAAACCGAAAGTTCACTCAATTAACTATGGTCTCAAACCCGATAGAATCCTACCCCAAGACTAATGCTGTATACAGTAAGCACAATAGTTTGAGGCCATCGCAATATAAAACCGGATTTTGATAGGCCGGATATACTGCACACTCCAAAACGACTAGAGCTATTCGGGGAGGCGGTTAAACCACACGTTCGGCTCAGCAAAAGATCGTAGCGTTCCTGCCTTACGCTTCGGTTCCCTTCTAATCCTTGCCGCATTAATATTTACACCACACGCTAGACGAGGGTGCGAGATCTGCAGGCGTGCGCAGTCACATTGCTTAGACTATCATCCCGCCATGATGGAGGGTTGGGACTAATTAGAGCATTTCGCTATGTCGGGAGCCGAAGCTAGATCCAACCCATACCTTGTCGAGTGGCACTGCTTTCTATCTGCTTGGCTATTAATCATGGAACCGCGTGAGCGCGGCTTCCTATTTTTTGACGACTGGAATCTGGACATTGCGCGGAACCTCGATCTACCGCTGGGCCTCGATCTACAGCGGAACCCTGATCTACCGAAAAATACCGATGATAGCTCGGTGACTGCGCTGCAACTGATTTTGAAGACCTCTCTCTGTCACTCACCTTCGAGGCATCGTCACATCGAACTCCACCAATATGGCACCACCCACCGCGGAGATGCTGTCCGCAATAGGGCCAGACGTCAATCATGTTCCCTACGCCCTATCCGTGCATGCTGTACTCACCAGTATCACGCTGGTCGTCGTAGCTTTCCGATGCGCTTCGAGAATTAGGACTACTGGTCTCAAATCGGATGATTACTGTATGCTGGTAGCTATGGTACGAAGTCACTCTCTGCTCGGCCAAGGCCTTATGCTGATGCTTCACGTAGACGTGTGTCATTGTCAACTTTGGCTTCATGATTTCGACCTTCCGCCTCATGGGACGACACATTGTGTATCTGGGGGTACCAGAGATCATTCGCGCAATGAAATCTCTTATAATAGGAGAATTCGTACTCCTACTAGGCTTATGTTTCACGAAGATCTCTGCCATTATCTTTCTCCTCAATTTGGCGGGACTCAAGCGATGGCTGCGGTGGACGCTTTACTTGAACATGGCGGTCATCTGCGTGTCTACGCTCGTCTTCATCGTTATCGTTTGGACGCAGTGCAAGCCGGTACAAGCGAACTGGGACCCGACGATTGAGGACCCGCGTTGTATCTCGATCTCGTATCTCATGAACGCAACATATGCAGTAACTGGTCAGTTCTTTGCAGTATTTCAGCGTCAAAAAGATATCAAAGCTGACCAATCTTGAAGCCGTTACCGTCCTGACAGATTTTCTCACCGTATTACTACCACTCCCTATCATCTGGAACCTCAATCTCGACCGTAACACCAAATGGTCCCTGTCCGCGCTTCTTGCACTTGGAATCTTGTGAGTTGTTCTGGATCGTCACAATCCGAATGTGTCAGGCGAGCGCGAATCGTAAGCTGATCATCAACAGCGCTGCGGCATGCGCTATTGTTCGAATGGCCTTAGTTCCGACTCTCAAAGACTCTCGAGAAGATCCGACATGTAAGTTTGGCTCCGGGAGTCACGCGCGAGTGTCAATGAGCTAATCAGTTGCGTCTATATAGGGGTGCTTCTCCCCCTCGGAATTTGGACACTCATCGAGTTGCACGTCGCCATGATCGTCGCATCGCTTCCACCATGTCGGGCTCTCGCCCTACAGCTGTATCGTCGAGCGCTTGGAAAGGCACCGCAGACTACCAATGGGTACGGGTCCCACCCTGGCGAGAAGAGTGGCGGGCAACGCAGCCAACGCTCTAAGAAGAGCCATCCCAACAACATTTCACAGTTTGATGATGAGGAAGGATGGATCAGAATGGATCATATGGAGGATGGGAGAAGCGAGTCTAGTGACACGAGCAAATTGCCTCTTCATCAGGGCCAGATATGGCGCTCAGTCGGAGTGAAAGTTGATGCATCGAATTCTGGTACGCAGATATGAGGACGAATTACTGCGGGCGGCGTTAGGGAATGGAGTGAGCTGAAGGCTAGGAATTGTTGCATCCTATATTGCGCAATTCACTGAGGGGTCGGGTCCATTTTCGGTAGGCGTGTATGGTCACCTCAGTATCGCACATTACTTTGATTCAATCCCAAAAACAATCTATAAAGACTACAAAAACACTTGGGCAGACGGTTTGCAGTGAGGGAGTGAAGTACCCGTTGTCGGCAAGAGCATCCGCGGAGCCTTCGGTCCTTCCACTCCACCTAGTACGTTACCCGTGTCTTTTACAACGTAAATTAGCATGTTCCACTACCAAAAGCTTATCCAGCAAACAATTCCCGGCATTTCTATCATTCGCTTAAACCACCATGATGGACCTCTTTGTATCCATCGCTACGAAGGGCTTGCGCGAGTCCTTCCGTATATGGTGGCGCCGCGAGAACACACTCCTCAAAAAGCCATCCAAGACACATCCCCGATATGCACGCATCCGAAGGCGGACCAAGAACGGACGCAAGACACGTCCAGCGGTATATCGACTTACGACCACATCCGAAGGGGAGCTCGGCGAGACGAATACCTACGAGAGGGTCAAGGATGGCACGCCTCTTGACGATGACGATGTGGTGGAATGGGTGACCGTGAAGAAAGGTGTGCTACAAAACAAGCGACAGAGACAAAGAACGACGTACAAAGAGAAGGGCAGAAAGAGAATTCTTGGGTGGGAGCAGTGGGCGGCGGTATGATTCATCATTTGCCCGCTCACCTACCCCTCATAGTCCACGCCGTGCGTGCTGACTAGTAACCGCACAATCAGGACCAAGAATCGACCCAGGACGATGGAAATTTGGTTGGAGAACACTACGCCGCTCCGGAACCGAATCCCAGTCACCCACGGACCTCTTTGCGAAAGAAAAGCGGTCTCAGCATGATCCGGTGTTCCGGAAATGGGGATGCAGAGACCTCAGAGGCCCGGGTCGCTAAGGAGGCACATATTACTGTCGGCAGTCGTAGGACACGTGTAAAGTCAACAAGGTCTCATCCCAGCGGATCCGGAACGGTGGGTCGTCGAAGGAACGAGCCTTTTGATCCTTCTGGCAAAACAGATGCTGCGTGCACAGAGAGCGACATGGCACCACCACGAGAGACAACGAACATTTCGAGACCGGAGTCGAAGCCAATGCATCTCGCGCACCCCAAGCCGAAAATCTGCCTAGATCAACAAAGCCCAACAATCCGTCAAGGTCACTTCACAGGACCGATTGCAGCGAACGGGTCGGCACGGCCCCTCCGAACTGTTCGGGAAGGTGGGATTGGAAACCCGTCTTCGTTCCAGCAACCAGAGATGGACGAAGGGGGCTCGCAAAGCTTTGTCTTTGGCACACCAGGTCAAGCTCCAGGTCATCTCACAAGCACCACACCTCGACCGCCAATTGCAGCCCCTGCAGGTCACCTTGCAGACGAAGGAAGTGGGGAGTATGTCGGTGGGTCGGATGGAAATCCATACGCTTTAGACTATTAGGATGGAAGCCTTCAAATGGTAGAAGGGGAAGGAACGGCGATTACAGAAAGGTCGATGACGCCGAGTAGAGCGGATGCTTCTTCCACTCTGCAGTCCGCGAGCAGCAGGTTAGGACGACACCAGAAACGTGCTGCCAACTATACGACAGTGTTTGGACTAACGAAGAACTTCAATCGCGATGCTCCGCAGGCTTTTGAGAGGCCTGGGTTAAAGATGAAGTAGTCGCACTGACGTAGTCCTAAAAGCGTTGGAATTCATTGCATTCAACAGCGATCGAATAGGCACGCGAATATCTACCTCAACCTCCTCCGTCACCACCACCACCACCATCACCTCCTCCACCTCCGTCCCCACCCCCCCCCCCCCCCCCCCACCGCCCCCTCCATCTCCTCCCCCCCCACCACCACCGTCACCGCTAAGATATGATGAAACCATGCCGACAGAATAGCAACCCTCTCCGCCACCACCGCCACCGGCCGTTCCATTCCCGCTCTGGTAGCCATCATGTTGGCCTGAGGATTCACGATACCTCCCTTTCCTGTACTTTCGAAAGTCGAATCCTGCAATGATTGCATAAAGAATGTACACCAGCAATATAAGAATCGCAAACGCAAGAATTCCATCGGCAAGACCCTCGTCCACGCCCCGATAATACTGTTTGCCTATTCCAGGCCAGAGCGACCGTTGGTAGCAAAACCGCTCTTCAATGATCCACGTGTCGATGTGGCATTGGAACCACCAGGCAATAACGGTGATCCAGCCGGCGCACATGATGCATGAGAAACCGAGTCCGTAGACCAAAGGCATCGGGTAATGCCGGTACGCATGCATGTTGAAGCAGGAGATAATAAAGGTAAAGCTGGGAGGAAGCCAGTATAAAGAGCCAGCACCGGACTGCGCCCATGATACGGGCGGGAAGGATGTGACACGGGCGTGCCAGATTTGCGACATGTAGGCGCAAGCGAGGATCAGACAGATGGCGGAGAAGAGGATGACGAAGAGTTCGAGGATGAGAGGTGGATGCGGGCCGTCGGTGGGGTCGGGGAAGGGTGCGCGAGCGCGACTGCGACGCGCCATCGCTTTGCGATTTTCCGTGTTGAAATTGTGTAGAGAAGTCCTGAGGTTGCGTGCATGGCGCGGTCTCTTTTAAAGGTCAGACGTTGTCATAGTGGAACAGCATTGTTTCTGGAAGTGCAAGGCTGTGCGAATACGAGGTCGCCGATGCAGATCAGGGACGCTAACAGCACCCTGAGGCTGAGCGGCATCACGAGGCTGCCGTGAGTCAGTGTGGCATACGGTTTTTGTATCCCGGGGGTTGTGAGAAGACCCGGGAGTTTAGTTGCGATTTGGACTTGATAACGCGGTACCTCATCGTCGTTGACTAAAGTGCTAGACGAACGGTATGATCCCACGCCTTTGGAACATCGTATAGCGAGTTCTCCTCATACTTGTACAGGACATCAGATCAATGATTGATTCCCTCGAACGACATAGCCCGGGCTTCGGGGGGATGGGAGCGATCATAGCTCAGACGCTAAACCGCCACGGAAGGGTTCGGGATGGACTTCGAGAAATGAGGAACTGGTGGACGAAACTCTGCCCAATTAAGTAAGCCATGTGGTAGTCGCAATCCGAGGTTCATAGGTTTACAACGGGGTCCGTGAGCGATTGCGCGGCGGGTGCGTCAGGATTGAAGCAAGATGTCTTTCGGTAGGAAGCTTTATTTGGAACAGCCCTGGAGTTGATATGGTTAAAAAAGTTCTGGGAAGCGAAATAGATGCATGAGTGAGTTTTGTGGAGAAAGGAACGAGGCGTGATTGATGCGGGGTGGCTCGCGTTATCTAATCATCTTATCGTCGGATCAGTCCGTGCACGCCCACAACTCTCAGACTCGATGGGACGAAAGCACACTGCACATCGTGGCCCAACGCGCGATCGACACGGGATGCAAAGAAACCTGCGCTCAGATTTCGAGTGTCGAGATAGTCATGATGTAAAACGAACATCACGAGCACATCTGTAGTCGATATCCTCATGTTGGGTACATTAAGTCGGCAAAGCTTAGTTAAACGGGTCTTTGTACGCATTGTCTTATACTAGCGGCTTAGAATTTGATTGTTTACGGCGTAGTTTGTATGGTTGCCTTAGGGAGGGTGCTCGCGGTGCCTCAGGGGGCAGTAACAAAAGATGACCGCGTAAGGAGCTAGCGACAAAGTTGGACGCTGCTAATGACGTTCATCGGCGATGGAGACTAAACAGGTCCTTGAACTAACTCTAAACTAGGTCACGCAAAGAAGCGGGAGCCGGCGGTGGTTGAATTTGCGTTTGGGCATCTCAAAAGAGTCTGGTCTCACCTTACCCAGGAGCGATGAGCATGCAACAAGTAGCCGTCATCCACATTTGGGGAGCAAGGCAACTTTGAGCGCGGGCGCCGACCATGCGGCACCTCGTTAAGGATCACCCAAGCTTCGGAAAGCGGGCATGCGGATTTGCAGTAGAAGCGCGGCAAATGCACCTACACCTCAACACCTCGCCGCCTCGCCGCCTACGCATGACGGCGAAGAGAGACTGGGGCGTATAGTCTCACGGGAAGCTCCACCGAACGCGTCAGATGGCCCCGTCCTTGACGCAAGCGCTCAGATCGTAGAACGGGGACTTCGGCTCTGGAAGCCTGGCAGCAAAACGTGGGCCGGGCGTTTCGCTGTGGAGTGATGATCTCTACTGCGGCCGTTTCGGGTTAGGCTTTTGGGATAACGCAATTCTTTATCGAGGGCCAGAGCGGAACCCACCCACCACGGCCGTAATCACCACCACCACCATGTCAACCATGTATCCTGCTTCCTTATTAATATGTCTGCCCGCCCGCTCTCGCCCCGCCCGCCCCTCACTGACACTCCATCCTACTACGCCGCCTTAGCCACGGTACCGGACCCGCTCTGACACGCAACTAGCCCGCCCTCCGAGGTTTTCCGATATATATATCCCATTTGCGTAGGCTCCATCCCACAAGATTCTTCGACTTTATATATCCCGTCGAAACCCTGCATCTGTTGCGCTCTCTAGAAATGAACTCCCCACAGCTTTTCCCGTCAGACCTGAAGCGGAAGCGCGGGAGCCCCGAAGTCGAAGCCCTCACGCCTCCATTGACGGCCGATGACCCCGAGGGCGCCCTCTTCCTCTCGCGCGCCGTCCACGTCCTCTCCACCGCAGCCACTGCCCTCTCCCATGTTACTTTTCTCTACCAGTCGGAACCGGCAGCGCGGGAAGGCTTACTGCAGGCCGTTGAGTGCATACGGAGCGTCAACGAAGCCGGTGGGAAGCTCCTCGTCTGCGGTGTGGGGAAGAGCGGCCTTGTGGGGAGGAAGACGGTTGCGAGCATGAAGAGCCTCGGCGTAGCCTGTGCATTCCTGCATGCCGCTGAAGCCATGCACGGCGACCTGGGCGACATACGGCCGGTATGTCCACCTGCAATGGCGACATTGCGCCCCGCACCACTAACGCGAATCTAGGATGACGCCGTGATGTTCGTATCCTATTCCGGCAAGACGCCCGAGCTCATGGCCGTCCTGGAGCATATTCCATCTTCGACACCGGTCCTCGCCCTCACATCACATACGAAGCCGCGGGACTGCCCGTTACTGCGAGAAAGACCGGATGGGATACTGCTGCCGGCGCCGATCCATGAGCTGGAGGAGAGTTCTTTTGGAGTGTGTGCACCGACGACGTCCACAACTGTGGCTATTGCTGTGGGGGATATGCTGGCGCTCACTGTGGCTGACGCCTTGCATGCGCACAAGAAGAGGGATGTGTTTAGGAAGAATCATCCTGGAGGTGCTATAGGGCAAAAGACGAGACAACTAGACGTGGTGGAAGAGCTGGACCGAAGCGCGAAAAGGCCCAAGGGCCCGCCTTCACCAGCATGACGTTTACGATTTGACGGCCGAAGACATGAAGGGTCTAAGTGTGCATATTTTGATGTATTGTTATTCCAGCGCAAGCGACATAGCGTTTGCACGTGTAGAGGCAGCATTCAATTACGAGAATCTGGGCGCGGGCGTCTGAAACTGAAGTCTGACTGCGGTGTGGTGTGGTGGTGTGTACGGGGTAACTGGTCAGATATGACCTCTCACAATAACAATTTTAGTAACATACTCAATCTGCCACCCTCCACCATTGGAACGACCACTTGAACCTGCCACATCCACTTTACGCACGACTACAGCCGTGTCCACCCTCAAAGTAGCAGACTTGGTCGAGCTGCACGCCAAAAGGCGGGTTTGGCTGAGAAGGACCAAGGGTGCTCATGGACGAAGTGCTGCGCACTCCAGAAGATATCAAATCATACTTTGAATGGGCGCGGCAAGAATCCAGGTATAGGGACGCGCTCGAATTTGAGAACATTCCTATAGCCGCTCGACTTTCAAACTGAAGTGCGAGCTACCGATAGCAGGGACCATGACAAAGCCGTTAAACTCGGCTGCTTCATGAACCGACCGGCAATGCGCTACCACGGCCTGGGAACATATCTTGATCGCGACTACCGGCTGCAGCCATGCATTGAGCAGCTCAAGCCAACAGAAAAGCGGGATCCCGATAAGGATGAGCTGCGCGATCTTGTTGACCGGAACATCCTAGGCATCACTCGCTACAGCGAACCGACTCGAAAACAAAACGGAAAGATACAGGCTATGACGAGTCTAGCCAACCTACAGCGTCTGATCAGGGGAATGACAAGACCAGCTTCGTTTTCATCCAGCTCGGCCGCTTGAAATATACACCGGAACTGAATTCTGAGAAGCCCATGGCGTCCGACTGGTACGACTTTGGATACGAACTTCTCGTAACGGTCATCAACACGAGGGGGGCAGCGGGCGAAGTCTGGATACTGTATGATTTCGGGCCGGACGTCGAGGAGGAGATGAAGAGAAACCGGGGTTACTTGCCTAGCGACCTCGAGCCTGGTTGTCCGCTTTGTCTTCCGGACTACGAGGACGATAGTTCTTCCATCACGCATCCTGGGCAGCTCGTTCGATATGTCTTGGACAATCAGCAACATGGTAAGGCCGTCGTTCGGCAGGTCATCGTTGACAAGGAGGAGAAGAAACGATCAACTGCCGAGTGACCTCTACAGATGCGTCTTACCACCTAGTACGACGAGTCAGGAAAGTCGTTCTAAGGAACGGACAGTCGACGTCATGTGCAACCTGTCCAAGGTCTGAAACTGCAGTGGGCAAGATACCAAGATGGACGGATCGCTGAGAGGGAGAACGTGTGCCTCCCTCTATGGACCGCAGCGATGTAGCGGCGGGCAGAAACGTGACGAGCAGAGTGGGTTGAGGATGAGTTGTCTCTCGTAGCGACTCAAGACCCCTGCGACGGCGACGAATCAGGGCTCACCCCACCCTCGTTCATGCATGCGTGTATCGCATCGCAGGAAGCAGCTGCGACTGTTGGCCAGAGTCCCGTCGGCGTCTCTCTTGTTCCCTTCGTCTTCAGCGAGCTCCTTCACTTGATACCGCAAACATCATTATCGTGATCCCGCAATAGAGTTTGACCGCCATCCTTCTAGCTGCAGACCCAGCATGGCCGACGACGCGCCACCACCGTCAAGCGAGACCCCTGCAGGCGAAGCTCCAGCTCCAGAGGTCACGACAGCCCCCGAAGCTGCCAGGCCGCATAAATCTGCGCGCGCACCGACGACGACAACAGCGCCCGCCTCGCCCGCCCGCCGCAAGATGGCTTCCAATGCCCCCTCCGCCTCCAAAGACCCAATACCCCCGCGCCGGCCGACCGCAACCAGCGGCACCTCTGCACCAGCGCGCCGGCCCGCTGCATCCCTTGCCGCGAGAGCTTCTTCCACAACCGCGTCCAAACCGCTCTCCAGCGCGACTTCGCGGACAACGGCAACGGGATCCAGTCTGAACAAGCCACCGACGCGTCCTGCGCCAGGCACAGCCGCTAGGAAGACTGGACTGGTGTCACGATCGGCCGCGGCATCCGACGCAGAGCCAGACCTGTCATCTGTCACTTCGGGCGACGAGAACAAGAGGCCCACGGCGCGCAGGACCACATTGACGCCTGCCGCCGCCGCCAGATCTTCGCCTGGGAGGACAATCGCGGCGCGCCCGACCACCACTGCCACCACCGCAGCGAAGCGTCCCCTGACAACGCGTCCCTCCATCGACGGCCCCGCAAGCAAAGCTGCCCCTCGTACGTCGCTATCCTCGTCGACGAGACCATCAACCACGCGTCCATCAGCTACGTCGACTACTTCACGAGCGACGCCCCGGGTGCCACTTTCACACGCAAAGAAGCCATCTGTGCCATCTGCCGCCGCGCCGCCTGCTCCTGAGATTAGCGACCCGATTCCAGAGGACGAGTGAGTGGTTCCATCCATGAATGACGACCCAGCTAACGCCCGCAGCTCCGAACCGCTCCATATTCCCCCTAGGCGCGAGACGCTGCAAGAAAAGGCCGCCTCCGATGTCGAGTACGAGACGCGCAAACGCCTTGGTCCCGTCCAAGCTGCTCTCGCAAAACTGGGCGAGGAGCCTGTACGACCAGATACGGCTCCCTCCGGCGCCGTCACAGATGCAGAATTTGATCGGAGACGGCGGAGCGCCCAGGTGATGCAAGATTTCCTCAAGGAGACCAATTTGCGCGAGAAACTTCAGGAGCAGACCGACGACCTGACCCGGGAAGTTGATAGTCTGCAGGCAGAAAAATCGAAGCTGAGGAAGCAATTGGCCGAGGCCGAAGCTGCCGTGGCCGAAAAGGACAGGGCGATAGCAAATGCCGCCAAGTCGACCGCCTCGGATCAGGACTCACACACGAATCTCGTAGACGAGATGGAGAAGAAATTTGCTCAGGAGACGCAGCAGCTCGAGGAGCGCGGTGTCAGGCTGCAGGAGGAAAAGGCTGCTGCCGAAGCCAAAGAGGCAGAGGAGGCCCAACGCGCCGCCGAACTCCAGCAGGTGCTGACACAGCTGGCCGAAGACCTCGAGAGGCAAGGTGCCGAGTGGGACGCGGAGAAGAAGCAGCTCGTGGAGCAGAAGGTGCATATCGAGCGTCTGAACAACGAGATCTCGACGTTAAAGGAGGAGAGGGACGCACTGGCGCAGCGCTTAGATGAGGCCAACGACACGCTAGAGGCTACGCAGACACGACTAGCTGAGCTGGAGCAAAAGCACACAGACGACCTCCGATCACGCGAAGAGAAGAACGGCGAGCTGGTCAAGACGGTGGAAGAACTGCAAGCTGAGATCTCTGGTTTGGAGCAGAAACACTCGGACGCTCTGGGAGAGACGAAGCGTGCGCTGGAGTCAACCTCTTCCGAGTCCTCCAAACAGGTTGAGGAGCTACAAGCCAAGGTCGAGTCTTTGCACCAGCAGCATACGGATGAGCTGCGTCAGAAAGATGAGACCATTGAAACGCACGCCAATGCTGCAAAAGAGCTCCGCGAAGTTGCCGATCAGCTGCAGGAACGCGCTGACCAGACTTCTGCGGACTTGGAAAGCGAACGGAACGCGCACGCCGTGGCACTCCGGGAGAAGATAGCCGAGCTACAGAAAAGCAGTGAGGAGGGCTTGCACAGTAAGGAAGCCGACATCGCTCGCCATCTAGAGGCTATAGACGGGCTTCAGGAGCAGATCAAGAAGCTGCAGCAAGGCGAAAGCGACGGAAGCAAGGTCGCGGCGGAGCTCGAGCATCAGATTGAAGAGCTCAAGCAGTCACACGCGGACTCCCTTCAAATCAAGGACAATGAGAACGAAGAGCTCATGAAGCAGATGGAAGCCATCAACGATCAGCTGGCGACTGATGCATCCGAAATCGAGAGGCTAAAGGAAGAGAGCGAGGGTCTGAAGAAGACTATTCACACCCTTGAGCAGGTTTCCCAGCAAGAGAGCGACCAACACTCGACAGCTCTCAGCAAGGTCCAAACCGAGCTAGAGGAGGCGAAGAAGAAGGCAGAGTCCCTCAAAGCCGAGCTTGGCAGTACGCAGGAGCGAGCTCGCCAGGATCTGCTTACTCTTGGCCAGGACCATGACGCCGAGATTGAATCTCTCCGTGCGGACCTCGAGGGCGATGCGAAGAAGCGGTTCGAGGAACTCCAGACCAAATACGATGGCCTCACTGCCGAGAAGAACGCTACGCTAGAACACCACGAAAAGGCCCTGGCCGAGAGGGCTGAGGCTCTGGAGGCTGCAAATGAGGAGCTGACCGCGTTGAAAGAGAACTCTGGTACAGCGTCTGAAGGTCTCACCGACGCTCTCGCCAAGCACAAGCAGCTTGAAGAGGAAAAATCGGTGGTCGAAGAGGCCCATGCCACGTCACAGAAGTTGCTTGTCGACCTTCAATCTCGGCTTGACGCCCTTGTCGAGGAGAAGACCACTGCTGAAGACGCACATGCAGGCTCACAGAAGCTTATTGACGATCTGCAATCCCGGTTGGATGCCCTCGTCGAGGAGAAGACAACCGTTGATGAAGCCCAAATAACTTCTCAGAAACTCATCGACGATCTCCGATCACTCGTCGATGTCCTCGGGGAGGAGAAGTCCAGCGCCGAAGAAGCCCAGGCAAAATCACAGGAACTCGTCGGCGATCTTCAGTCCCGATACGATAGTCTTGTGGAAGAAAAGACCAGCACTGAAGAGGGCCAAACAGCCTCACGGAAGATCATCGATGATCTCCAGTCCCGATGCGACGCCCTAGTAGAGGAGAAGACCACTGCCGAAGATGCCCAAGCAACATCACAGAAGCTCATCGGCGACCTTGAGTCTCGATTCGATGCTCTTGTGGAAGAGAAGGATTCCGCCGAGAAAGCCCACGCCACATCGCAGAATCTTATTACCGACCTACAAGCGCGCCACGATAGCCTTCTGGAAAACAAGACGGCGGCAGAGGACGCGCACAGCCGTGCCATTGAAGCTCTCAAGGAAGATTCCGACACGACTTCCAAGAAACTCTTGGGCGAGCTGCAAACCAAGTACGATGCGCTCCTTGATGAGAAGTCGAGCATCGAGGGAGGTCATCAGAATGAATTGGAGAGTCTGAAGACCGCACATGATGAACTTACTGCACAGTTCGCAGATCTCCAGGAGACACATGAAAATGTTCTTTCCGAAAAGCAGTCTACTCATGAGGCGCATGCCAAAGCTTTGAGTGAGCAGCAAGCCGAGATTGAACAAAAGTTTGCCACTCTACTCGAAGCTCTGCAAATTGACCTGGATGCGTTGGAGCAAGAAAAGAAATCCGCTGTCAATGAGAAACAGAGTGCTCTCGAGGAACTCAATATCCTCAGGAAGGAGATCAATGCACAGGAAGAGTCGGGTCACACTGGTCTTGCTGAGCTTACTGCCAAGTACGAGAGTCTTGAGGCCGAGAGAGCCACTGCCAACGAAGACCATGAAGCGGCCATTCGCCTTTTGAAGGATTCTATGAATGAAGATCACGAGAAGGCGGCAGCCGAGCTGCAAGACCAGTGCGACACTCTCCAAGCGGCACTTACCAAGGCAGACCAGGAGCATAGCGATGCCATTGCTCTCTTGAAGGAAGAGCTCTCCGAGGGACACTCCACCGATGTGCAGACTCTAAAGAAGAGTTTGGAGGACTTGGAGAAGAAGCACAAGGATCTTACCGAGCACAAGCTGTCCACGGAGAAGGCACATGAAGACGCCATCTCGGAACTGATGCTTGGCATGGAAGCCAGCCGGTCAGATGCGGTCCAACAGCTGCAGAAGAAATACGATGCGCTATGTGCCGAGCTCGAAGGCTTGCAAGCCAGCAATGCCGCGGAGCTTGAAGCTGCGAAAGGGGGCGGCGGAGAGCATGAGACCCTACTCAAAGACTTGAAGTCAAAACACGACACGCTCTCCAGCCAGGTTGCTTCGGACGCCGAAGCGCACGCCCAAGACGTTGAACGCCTTCAGGAATACATCCACAGCTTGGAGGCTGAACGCGACCAGGCCACTCAGGCCACGCAAGCGGCCGAAGACGAGATTGAGAAGATCAAGGTCAACGTTGTCGAAAAGCACGTCGCCCGAGTTGAGCCTCTCGAACGGGAGATTGAATTCCTCAAGGAAAAGAACGAGCGCCTCCAGGCTATTCTCACCGCAGGTGATAGAGTTGCCCGGGCCGCCGCCACAATAGGCGAGAAGCGCGAGATCAACACGCTCGCAGAGGAGGATGAAGATGAGGAGTCTGGCCCTCCAGGAGCGCAATTAGCACAATCGCCGCCACCACAGGAAGTGCTGGGCACTGTGAGTACTACCACCTGCTTAAGTGATCAACCGCTAACCTACCGCTAGCAGTTGGCGGCCATGCAAGAAACACTCTCCCAATTATCGGAGCTGAACAACGAAGCTATTGCTGAGAGCTCTAGAACAGCCCAAAAGCTGACCGAGGAGGACTGGGTCGCTGTCGACAACAAGTCTGGCGGCGAGAGCAGCTAACGTGGTACATGAAGTTGGGTTGTCTGCCGTCAAGGGAAGGCTATAGGAAAGGCCAGGAGAAGGCCACCGCTTCATCTTCTTACCCACTTTTGTAATATCCATGTTTGTTTGTTTCGGCACCTGTGCCGCTGGCATTATACCCTGTGCTGTCACTATACCCCATCTGTGAAGCCATGAAGCTTCTGAATTATGCGATTCTCTACTTTATTGAAGGTGCCATGCTGTGACTGCGACGAACGTACAGAAGTGAAGAGCCGTGTAGTGTTGGCAATTGAAAGGCTGGTGCGGGGAGCCACTCCTGCTTGGGGATGGTGATAAGATGTGTTGATTCGTGGCTACATGACGGATGGGTCCCAGCTCGTGTTGGTTTCGGATAGAGATTTCTCGACAATGAGCTGGAGTCACAAGGTGCGCGGTATCGATGAACATGAGAGCAGAGGCCACAGATGGCGCATTTGATCCTGGGTGCTAAAGGCCGTATGACGGGAAGGACAATGCTGTGCCAATGCTATAAGAAGCAACTCGCATTCCTCGTGTCGACGATCGTTACGGCTTAGCGCGGGGAGCTCTGCCGAGTTAAAAGTACGTCACCTTCAGCCTTTCCAACTGCACTCACGTTCATAGTAATTTCTACCAGACCGTGCCACTGAATATGGCTGATCAAACTACATTTCATGCCGCCTGCCATTGCAAGGCATCCAAGCTTTCCTTCACCATTCCCACGAGCTCTCTCCCATTACCTACACACTTCTGTCACTGCAGCATTTGCCGGCGCACTCACGGCACGCTGTGCACCATACATTCGCCTATACCAGCACCAACCGTAGATCTCAGTACACTCACTGCATATGCCTCCTCCTCGGAGGTAGTGCGGTACTTTTGCTCTACCTGTGGTGGGCACCTCTTTGATAACGCAAACAGAAAAGGGAAAGAAGAAAGCTGGTGTGTTTCGACGAGCTTGGTGGATGCAAGTGAAGAGACGTGGGATTTTCATTCGCACATTTGCTTGGAGGGGTCGGGCGACGGCGGAGCGGTGGTTTGGGTCCCGGAGATTGGGGGGAAGAAGGTGGCAATGTGGAAAATGAAGCCTACGGATGAGGCTGAGTTCAAGGACACGGGAGATTGGAAACCACCTTCTTCTCCACCAACCGCCGCCCGTTCGACGTCTGAGAAGCTGACAGCGCGTTGTCACTGCGGCGGCGTCGAGCTCCACATTGCCCGCCCCCGCGACTCCGAGATATGGTCCCAAGTACCCGTCCGACAAACGCCGCACGACAAAACAAAATGGCTAGGTTCCGTTGAAACATGCAACAGCTGCCGTCTCGTTTCCGGTTGCAGCATCGTATGCTGGGTCTTTCCTCTTCAATCGCACATCACACTCGCCGATGGGTCACCGTACACACCCGTCTTTGGAACCGCGAAGATGTACAAGAGTTCCGAGGGGGTGACGAGGACGTTTTGTGGGAGGTGTGGCGCGATGTGTACGTATGCTTGCGAGGAGCAGATGGGGACGGTGGATGTGGCCGCGGGACTATTGGTGGGTGAGGGGGCGAGGGCGGAGGAGTGGATTGATTGGAGGACGGGGGAGGTGGTGTGGGGTGAGGATTGTGAGTGGAAGGGGTTGTTGACGGGGTTGGAGGAGGGGTTGAAGAAATATGGCGAGGCATTGTGAAGGTTTTCAAGATTTACACGGCGGAAGTATGTATACGTACATTTTCTAGATGCCGTCGGTTGTACTGCCAAACAGGGTCATTATCGAAGTCTTGTCATTTCTTACGAAACGAAGAATTGCGCGAGCGAGATTCAGCAATTGCCTGATTAGGAACTAGCTAAACTCAAAACAGAAGTATTGGTCTTTCTTGCTTCTGGCCTTCCCAGCGGTGTGTCTTCTGGGCAGAAGAGTCCACTACAAGAAATTCAATGGCATCTGAAATGCTGTAAGAGGGGAAAAAGAAACAATACCTTTGCAGTTTCTTCGATAGTTGCGGAGCGGAAGTTCAGAAGCGAACAAGGATTCGCTAGTGGTCGCAGCAGCTTTGCTTACCCGTCGCGTCTTCTCATCTCACGAACGCGACTGCCGCCGTCGCATCGTTCCAAATCTCCAATGCAATTAATCCCATACGCACGCATCCCCTGACAATCGCTTTTCTGCCATTTACTTCGCATCGTGCGCAGCACCTAAAACCACGAAAGCTCGTCGCTCCTAGGCGTCGACAATGAGCGGTCCTGGCCTTGACCACCTTCCCCAAGAGCTACTCCTAGACATTGTCAAGAGAATTGGGATGACATCATGGGGTCAATCACGCAACAAGTTATACTCCGACCTCTGTCTGGTCAAACCGCTCTGTCCAGCCGCCACGGAGCTCCTCTACGAGCAAGGCGCTGCGTATAATATCAACTACACCCTCCTTTTGCGCGCTGTACTCCAACATCCTCGGCTGGGAAGATTGATCCGAACGATCGAGCTCAGTAAATACTGGTGGCTATCGGCACCTACCAAGCATGACATCGAGCTGTACACCAAAGCCCTCAAGGACTTGGATCCGAAGGGAGTGGTCAACAAGAATTGGATGCGGGCACTGACACACAATGAGAGCGAACCAACGGACCTAGAAGCAAAAAAGGTCAAGTGGGAAGCTGTGGCCGCTCTACTCTTGCTTCATACCCCAAACATCACGTCTGCGATACTGGGGGCCGGCAAATGGCAGCCGAATCCGTACGACACGTGGCCGTATTGGTGGGGCATTTCTTTTCCCCGACCTTATAGGGGCAGGGACCTGACTTATCTTCCTCCTTACGCCAACCTCAAATCGCTAGATGTCCAGTGTAAAACTATATCGTTGTCCCAGGTTGTCCAGATTCTGGAGATGGAGACTCTCGAAACGCTGTCTATTTCGGGGATACGTGTAGCGTCTTGTCCGGCTGCCGAGCTCTTTGATGCAGAAGATGTATCGAACGTCCAGTCATTGCGCCTCTTCGGCGGAGAGATTCATCCCAAAGCGCTTGCTGTAGTCATCGGATGCTGCAAGTCGTTGCACAGCTTCACCTTTGAAAGCCGCAGTTCCGGGTCGTATACGAATGTCGATCTCTCGGCGGCTCACATTGCTCTGCAAAAACACCAAGCTACCCTCCGCAATCTGGAACTTTTCAATCTTGAGCCCTCCGCCCGTGCCCCGGCTGGGTGGTCTAATTTCGAAGCTGTGGAAACCTTCTACATGGACGCTGAGGGCTTGTTCCTCGACGATGGGGACTGGCCTAGCTGGCCTCGACTCTGGCGGCTCGTCCCTCGGAATGTAAAGCGGCTTGGGATCAGCAGAATAAACGGACTAGATATGCGCAGAGCTTTCTTCGAGCGGGATGGCATTCTGGCTCCACTGGTGGATCACATGGACCTTCCATGCCTGCGTAGTCTTAGACTTGGGACCGACGGTCGTCACGACACTTATACGATTGACAGGCGAGCCATGGTACGGGCTTTAGAGGATCGAGGGATTGAGATAGCGGTGAGGGATCAGGCACTTATGGATAGTCTTCCTGGTTGGGATGAGGATGAGTAAAGAACGATTGGAAGTGGGATCATACATCTAGACGCCACTTCCCGAAGTACTTAGAGTACCAGTCGTCATAATGCAAATATATCTCATCAAACAAACAAAGCTCCATCTCGATTTCCTGTTCCCATGGCTAGACCGATAGGCCGCTATCTTCGTAGTCATGGTAGCGGTGCTCGGTGTCAAACTTCCAACCACGAGAGCTACCGAAACCAAACGTGGCCAGGTGTGGCAGCGAGGTCGAAACCGAGTAAAGCCATCATGCTACCGCGTTTTGTAGTCCATTAGCTTGAGGATCTTGTTGGTGTCTTGCTCTATGGAGTCTCTGGACCATCCCCAGTCGAAGATGTGCTCATCGTACACCGGTTACTCTGCTGGATCCAGCCCGGCTGAATTGGCGTGCCATATCTGACACATGATGGAACAGTGGTCCAGGTAGAGGCCCTTAAGCGTGTCGCTGTGGGACAGGATCCCGTCGAAATGCCAGTTGTTGCTGAACAAGAAATGTCCTAAAGCGAGGGGTTCGAAATGCGGAAAGTGTATGTTGCGAAGATCGAGTTTCGGAAACCGTCCTAAGAGTAGATCAGATTATAAGGTGAGATAATTGAAGGTGTTGGCAGCCGGAATTAGCCAGCGCGAAGGAAAGTTCTGCCAGAAGCTGTGGGTGTCGAGTGATATCGGGGTCGGGTTTGTTTCAGGCATAGATTGCTCCTGAACAACACCCATACGGAGAGACGTCAGCTGACTCAAATCTTGTATCCCCTCTTTCTCTCTGTGAGTTGTAAATACGAGGTCCGATACGATGTTCGCTACGAGATCCGTTATTGTGAGGATCTCCCCGTATCTCGCGAAAACATCTGATGCCTGTTTCCTTCACGCCCCCACCACATTTTGATGCCATCTCCATGAATTTGTGAACATCTCGCGTTGACTAAGCTGACTGCTCCAAACAATAATATTAGATCTTCTCCCACTTCGCCCGGCTCCCTATCACGTAGAATGGCATCCCATCCCATGCTTCAAGCGCTCCAAACGCCACGTAGTCCAACATGTTACGAACGTTGACTGTTCACACTTTGGCTACCCCTCCAGCAGTCTCCACCTCCGGCTCCTCCAATGCCTTTGCCTCCGGTATATAGCCTTCGGCGCCCACGTGCACAGTGCCGATCTGCCTCACTACGAGAAATCCTAATGGCAACGCAATCCCCCACCAAGCGAATATCAAGCCGGAACTCACAATGAGCGGCGCTCTCGTCGAACTAATTCCACTCGCTACGCACTGGCCTGCAGCCTCGACGCCACGCGCGACACTTGACCATCTTACGACTTCCGCTGGCTCCTTGGCCAGAAACCCCAGCAGCCAATAACCGTAGTTGTACGTCAACGCAAACTCAACCTGCTGAAAGACGTACAAGGCCCAGCCTTCACCGAACGCGGAATCGGTCCAGTCAAGTGCCGGTTTGTTTTTCTGGTATTTGCTCTGGATGATCAGGGCCCAAATCCAGATGCCGCCGCTCAGTGTCATCATCCCAAGGAAGGCGTATCGTGCGCGAGCATTGAGTGAGAGTCGCTTCCAGTCCAGGAACGTTCCCATAATGGCTGTGGCGAGGACTTGCGCGAGCGCTGTTACGAGCGAGGCAAGAGCGCGACTGCGGACGGAGAAATAGAGCGACATGTAGCTGCCAATATATGGCAGCGACCAGGTGACGTAAAGAAAATATGGTACCCTGACGATAGTAAGTAATGTGCTCCTGAATTGGAACAGTTCACTTACAGCAACAAGAACTCTTTGCGCAACATCAATCTCAATGTCTCTTGCAATTCAATCTTTGCGGGGATGCGCTTCAGTAGTTTGACCTTCGTTCCATTCCTCCGCTGAACCTTTTCCGGATTGGAGAGTAACAGACCGACGGCCGGGCCAAAACATTCTACGTAATTATCAGCAATCTGCGTCTCGTTTATCCTTGGCTTGACTTACGCAAGACTACGAACACAATATAGGTCTTCCAATTCAGCTTTCCGAGCGAGCGACCGCTATAGTTGAAGGACAGGTTGATGATTCCTCCAAGGATTGCGCCACTGTTCCGATACGTGAGCCAGTACGCCAGATATTTACCGCGGCTCTCTGGTGGCGGATAGCTCAGCATGATCGCTCCTTCTGCAGCCCAGAAAAGGCCTGCCGTTATGCCACATGCTGCGGACCCGAAGTAAATGAACCATACGGTCCCAAACCGATTGCTCTGATAGAGTGCTGGTTCCGTCAGCCGGTCTGTACAGCCTAAAGGAGGAGAAGTAAGACTCACCTGCAGAATACAAGACGTATCCAACGGTGCCAAGACAGAGGGTGTAGCGGAGTCCAATGCGATTGATGACGAGCGAACCGCTGAGACAGGTAATTGTCATCAAAGAGAAGAGTACCGCGTTTCCGGCCCTGCGTAAACCGTTAAATTATACACCAAGACGCGTTTGTGTCGACTTACATGACGAGATAGGGCGTCTGCTGCCCGCCGGCTCCCACCGACTGCATTGCGTTCCAGAGTCCAGGTGCCGCAAATGCGCACAAGCCGACCACTGTTGCTTGGAAGAAGACACCTCTGTACCAGTGATAGGGCTCATCTTGAGTATCGGGCGCCGGTGCCGATTGCGCGGATTCGCGGTCCTCGTCAGCTATCGACATGCGCTTGACTGCGTCGGCCATGGTAACAATATTGCAACAATTGAGGTCCAAGGCTTTTCTTTCAAGGACCCTTTCTATCGACGAAACACCCGCCTCTTATTTGTTTCCATCGGCTCTCGGATGCGCATTTCCAACATGGTGTGGTATCAAATTGCGTGCTTCGCGAGCACCTTTGGTCATCAGAAGACAAGTCCAGCTAGATGCAAGCGTTCTCAAGTTTCGCGCAGAGGATGAAGGCCAAGTTTCAGGAACTGCCACCCGAGCGCGAGAGATAACGGAAACAACAGTCTAATAGTGCTAGGAGGTCAGCATAGCGAACGGCGCATTGTTCCGAAAGTATCCGAAAGTACGCTATCACTTTAAGCGAGGCCGTTTTAGGGAATCCTACGAAGCTTGTCTCGGATAGGCTCATCGCTACAACAGCCTAGGAGCATCACATCATCGCAACCATGTATCACGACCTCTGTTAGCACGCAGCGGCATCGGCCTTCATTTCTTCTTGACTCTACACTGAGAGCGCCATTGGCTCTCGGTTAGCCTAATGAATCGCTCGGAACTCGGCAGCACGTCAAGAGTCCAGATCGGAGCCTGCATATATCTGCGTTTACTGGCAACACCCGTTTCCTAGCTCTTCCAAGCTCGCGTTTGCTCGAACCTCCCACCACCATGTCTTTGAAGCTCTCTAATTTCGATGTGTTCTCGTTTGCTGGTCAGCAACGTACCTCTACTTTTGGCTACCAAGAGGATCACGCCTTCCCGCTCGCGCTTCAAGCTCAACGAGGTTGGAATCCAAGTCTTGAAGAAGCTGTAACATACCTCGCATCTCTCAGCGCATCGGGAGACCTTCTGAAGCTCGTTCGTCAACATGGTGGTGCGGTCCTCATCCGCGGCCTTCCCATATCCTCGCCAGACGACTACTCTCGACTCGCGCATGCCTTTGGTTTTAACGCCCACGAGGAAGTTGGCCGTCCTCCCATACGGACAGTCCTCGCTCCAAATGTGAAGACTGCCAACGAAGGCCCGCCCGAGCTGCCGATTTGGCCGCACAACGAATACGGCTGGTCTACTCATCACCCTTCATGGCTCACTTTTTCATGTCTACAAGTTCCTCAAAGCGGAGGTGCAACGCCTGTCATCAGCAGTGTAGGGCTAGCGTATAGACTGGAGAAGGAGGCACCGGAGTTCTTTGCACGATTGCTGCAGAAAGGGGTAAGGTACTTGTATAGATACGGCAGAGAAGAGGTCATGTCGACGACTGGCGCAAGCATCTTTGCTGCATATGGACAGCATGTAACAGAAAGCGATGACGAAGAAACGATAAAGCAAAAGGTCGAGCAAGAAGTGAAAAGGCATAGTGAGCTGTTCGAGTGGCACAACGACGGCAGCCTGAGCGTCACGCATATCGTACCCAGTAGGAGCCCTTCCCTTTTCTGAATACTTGCCCTATTAACACGTCCCAGTTATCCGCAAGCATCTCGATACTAGATCTACCACTTGGTTCGGCAACCTGACCTCGGCCTACGGTCGGTCTCGGCATCACGGCGCGACTCAGCCTCCATTCCGTGGCGACGATGGCTCGTACCATCCTCTACCCACGTACGGAGACGGCTCGCCTATTCAGACAGACGACCTTGAACTTGCTTTAAATATCGCTGAAGAGATGCAAGTCGATGTACACTGGCAACAAGGCGATGTGGTTTTACTGGACAACCTCGCGGTTATGCACTCGAGGAAGCCGTGGGTGGGAGATAGAAGGGTTCTAGCTGCGCTTTGGGACGACGCTGGTGCGAAGAGGGTGGGCGACTTTGAGGAAGGCCAAAACATCTTGGATGGGCGAAGCCAGTACGCCACATTGTGTTCGACCGCGCCATAGTTCACCCACCTCAAGAGAATAACCCATCAGCATCAACAGCTTTACCAGTCTTTCGTTATCGAGTCACTCGCTTTTAATCTCTCGTGATTTATGATGCGCTCTTCCATCCTCCTCATTGCTGCTACTCCTTGTTGCAGCCTCGCCTGCACCTACTCCCCATGCTTTCGACATCAACAAGTTGGCTGCTATCCCAGTCACCATGGCGAAGGATTTTCCCGTTGACATTGGCCTAACTTCCGTGACGATTTTCTACACCCACGCCGCCGCTGTTGTTACCGCTGAAGCAGCAGCCTTTGGTGCCATGATTGCTCCCGCTGTCAAAAACCGGGCCCTTGAGCCACGAACCATCTTCTTACTTGAGTTTGGAATTTCCTCAAGCAAGCACATGACTTTCATGGTATTATAAGACGTGGCCTCATGTTGGCTACCAGACAGAGCCGCGGTAGACGGCAACTTCTTCAGTGACTCATCCGCCCGCAACGACTTGCACCGGTGGTCACTTCGGTGTCATATAATACGGCTCCGTCCACCTGCACGCCAGGAGACTGTGGCAATACCCAGGCCTTCACGTCCGACTCTGCCTGGGAGCTGCAGAAAGAGCTTTGCGTATGATCTTGCTTAGATGCAAAGCTCATTGTACTAAATTAATTACTAATTAAAGATCATCCATAACGGTATCTGTACCGAGGTCTACTGAGAAGACATTGAGAGAAAAAGAGACAGAAATAATGACAACACCAAAATCTAACAGGCTGCCCATGCAAAATGCCAAACACTAGAAATGACCAAGGTTTTGTTCAGTGTTCATAATTGCTCCAAGGCCGAAGCGTCAAACCCGACTGCTCTCCAAAACGAATGACCCCATATCTCCTCCGCACCACTAACCCCGGACAACAGACTTGAGCGCAGCAGCCAGAATCTTTCCGCAAGTGTCGACTCCATGCACAAAGTCAACCAGCTGAGGGGCCAACTCCGCCGGAATCTCCGACTCGTGCTGCTTAAGCAGCGAAACGACAGCATCGAGCTTCTCCAACGGCCACTCGATGCAGAAGACGTCAAATCGCTGCATAGGCAGATCGACAAGAACGTCATATGCCGGCTTGAGGCCCTCAACGGCCGCCAGTTGCGCCAACCGGCCAAACTCCACGTGGTCGCTAGCGTCGTAGGCGACGCTCATCTGCTCCAGAACAGCAGACAAGCCGTCGCCGATTTCGTGGAGACGCGCAAGGCGCAGTCTCTTCTGCTTTTTCATTGCATGGCGGGCGAAATGCTGCCGCCGCTTCTGCGCTTGCTCCCGCCTATGCTCGTCCAAGATGCGAGCGGTCTCTCGCTGCCGATGGTACTCCTGGAGCTCAGGAGTCAGGCCCGCGTCGCCGCTGGGCTCCCACGCCGGGAGACCTTGCTCAAGCCGCGCCTTGACGAACGTCGGAATAGCAAAGATCTTTGCGCGGTTGACGGCTTCCTTGTCGTGGAGCTCCTTTCGGAGACGGGTTTCTTCGGCGACCGGGTCGACGGTCTCGGTAGGGGCCGGTGAAGGCTGGGTGCATGCGGGACGTGGGCGCGGCGGAGGAGCTGGTAGTGAATTGAGGGAGCGGCGTGGTCGACGTGCCAGAATTGATGGCATGTTTTTGTCGGCGGACTTGCGGAGGTAGTCGGCATCGTAGTCATTATTGAGAGACGAAAACCTCAACTCTGGAGGTGTTGTGGTGAACGATCTTGAGGCCGGCGCATTTTGCGCGGCGGGCTGGATTTTGCGGATGAATTTGTGTGGTGGCTTGGAAGAAGTCTTCGAAATTCGAGAGGACTGCGGTGAGCGGATGGATTGCGTCGATGGACGGCTTGCTGGTGACTTCTTGCGACGACGTCGCTTTGAGGAGGGAACGCGACGCGAACCGTCTTCCTGCAGCTCTTTCACGAGCTGTTCGACGAGTTCGGCGTCGGTATCGGAGCGCGAATTGACGATCTTGAAAAATCCGGCTTGGATGTTGGTGAAGACGAGGGTGGCGAGGGCTGCGGCGTACTTGAAGCCGAGCTTGACGTAGTGGGAAGGCATTTTGGTATTGCCGAAGAGATTGAAGAGGTGCGTGAGTAGTTGGGATTGATGGACTTCTATAGAAAGCTGTATTGCTTTGAAAAGGAAGGAGGGTTGAGTTGTATTGCAGCGTCAAGAAATTACAGGTTTGGGAGCTCGAGTGCGATAGTTTGTGCACGCCCCTTCCATTACGGTGAAGCAACAATATACAGAATCTAATGGTCAGTGCGTTCACCGGTGGGTCCATCGCGAAGAGTAAGTCGTATTGTAGTGACAAGTACAATCGGCAAAGGCAGTCACTAGTGCACAGACGTTAAGTGAGAGTGATCGATGTTCAGTGCGTCGGGGCTGGTAGGGTGACCAAAATGTGTCTGGGGAAAGTTCAGCCAGGAGGTTCCGGGAACTGGTAACACAATCTGATTTGAACAGCATCAACGCATCCAGTTACGACTCAGGAAGTACTCACAGCAACCTCTACATGGCCACTACAACCTCGTTTCAAGCGCACTTGTCCCATCCGTAGCAACAATATCCTTCTATTCCTGTGCCTCCCTAACCCTCTTCGCAGGTCCCTTGTACCCAATCGCCTCCAACCACTTCGGATCAATGTTCTCTAGCTGAATGTACGGGCTCACATCTGCATCCTCTTTCCCCTCTTGAAATTTCACATTCGACATGCTATAACCCATACCCAAGTGAGCCCACGGGTTCTTGTTCATATATTCAATGTCGAAGTCTTCGTAGCGTGGGGTTGAGATGACTTCGGCGTATTGGAGGGAGGAGCCCGGCCAGACGGCTGGAGACGATTGTTAGTTTGCAAAAGTGGGATTGTAGGCGAGCATAGTTACCGTTCACCCTTCCAGTATCGTTGTTCCGGTACCAAGATCGACAGCTACTTTTCCAGACGGTATGCTTGTACCATTCTTGCGCGTGTTCGTTGAATCTGTCCGTGATGTCCTGCCGCGGGACCCAGCTCTTGATATGCTCGCGCTGCCTACAGATGGCGAGTTCATGTCAGCGTAGTTCGGGAAGAGGAGACTAAGGTGAGCTCTCTGGGGGTTGGAAGAAGCGCAGGTATTGCGTCGAAGTTACTTACATCTTTTTGATGATCTGAACCGCATACTCCGCCACTGACAACAACGGCCCAGTAACCGAGCCATTCTCAACAGGCCTGTCGTTTAGTTAGCCTCATACAACTTTCGCACGGTACACAGAAACCAACAAAACCTACCATGTCGGCCCAATGAACGTCATCCAATTCGGAATATCTGGACAAGCCAATCCAAGATACGATTCGGGCGCATCCTTCCACTTCTCATATAGATCGACACCGTTTTTCCCGACGACCGGAAAGCGTGGTCGGTAAGTGACATCGAATCCGGTAGCGCAGATGATGGTATCGACTTCACGCTCGATGCCGTCGTTGCCAATCACTCCTTTCTCGGTGATCTTGTCAACGGCGGTGAAGTGGACGTCTACATTCTCTTTCTGGATGGCTTCCATGTAGGGGTCTCCGGGTGTGATACGACGACCTATCTCATTGTTAGTTCTGCGAATCCGACGACCGGTGGTGCACTAACATCCAATCTCAAACTTGGGTGTGAAGCCTTCCAAAAGTCTATCGTCCTTGATAAACTCCCTCATCCTCGCTCTCAACAATTTTTGGCCAGCAATTTGGGCCTCCGACCCCGAGTAGAACGTTCCCCAAAGGCCATTGACCTGGCCTTCAATATCTTTTGCATGGGCAACGAGTTGGTCAGGATTAGGCCGAAATGCTTTGCGCTCTTCCTCAGAGTACTCTTTATTATGGCCAAAGTTGTTGGCGATTTGGACGAACCAGACGCCCGTGCGAATAAAGATATCCAAGTGCTTGGCGTGCGGTTGCATCTTGGAGACGGTTTGAATCGATGAAGCGCCTGAGCCTATAACGGCAACGCGGTCGTTAGCCCATTCTTTTTCCTGATACTCTTCCGGCCAGATTGCGGTGTGGACGACGCGGCCTTTGAACTTCTCTAGTCCAGGAATTTTTGGCCACTTGAAATTGTTCAGGATACCCGTCGCGTAGAGCAAAAGATCGCATTCTTCATCAAACTCCTTTGTCTCTCCCGAAGCACTCGTTTGGCGTAGTTTGACTTTCCACTTCCCAGTGTCATCTTGCCACTCCGATCGGACAACCTCGGTGTTGAAGGTCATGTATTTTCGCAGATTGAATACATCGCAGACTTTGCAAAGGTACTTATGTATGTCTGGGGCGTAAGAGAAGAAGCGGGGCCAATCTGGGTTCAGGGCGAAGTTCAATGTGTAGGCGTGAGAGGGAATATCGCAGGCGCATCTATCTCGATTAGCTCAAATCGAAGCTGCGTTTAGATTCTCAGCTATCACCCTGGGTATCTGTTCTCAAGCCATGTACCGCCGATGTCTGCATTCTTCTCGTATACGACATGTTCGACGTTCTCGCAGTACTTCTGAATTTGGTACGCAATGAGAACACCGCTAAAGCCCGCACCGATAGTCAACACCTTCAGTTTTCGACTAGATGGATCCTATACTTGATATCAACCTTTCGCTCGCCAGATACGACATCAAACTTACATTATACACGATGTTCGGGATATCGTATCCCTCCGACCCCGGTGTGGAGTAATCCCACTTGCCGTCTCGGCCCATATTCTTCCCACTGTGTACCATGATGAAGTGTTCGTAGAGGCTTATCCGAGTGGAAGAAGAGAAAATGTCGCTCAAGAGGAAGCGGGGCGCTTATTCTTCTTAACTACCTCTGCTTATCAAATTAGTGTCACGCGTCTTCAACGAGGACCGATTCTTTCCACATATTAGTTTCTTACTTAAGTAGTACAATGGGCTACATGACACCCTTTCCAAGACCAGCACATACACCGTAAGTAAACCAGACGAGGAAGTTGTGTTGGTAGGCGGTAAGGGACATTGAGCCGAGGTTGGACGCGCGGGGACCATTCAGTGTAACGCCTCGTCCACTGAGTCGATGAGACTGACATGTTGTAAGTAATCATCTTATGTGCTTGGCCCCTTGACACGAGCGAGGTACACAAGAGATAGAAGTGCGGGGCGTTGTTCGTGCTTACTGCGGGGTAAGCTCGCACCATTGTCCCATCCCACGTGAAGGACGTAAGCTTACGATTGAAGAAATGATGCCATGTTTAGTGAGCATCCCGGTGTTGATTTGGGTATCAGAAAACGTTATTAGAACCGATGACGGTCGCTCGCCAGAGATCGCTGCAGGAACTTCGATGTTTTGCGCGAAATCCTGCACACCCAAATATGGCATATAGATCGCGGGAACCCACTTGGTCGAATTGCCACAATCCCACCCGCTCACCTAGTCCCGTCTTTCCACGACTTCGCATCCACCGTCTCCAGGGCCGGCTCGTGAGTAGATAGCTCTACGGGCGTCGTGCCTATGCCTGGATACGCATTCCCAGGAACTTCTTTCGGTGTAGTCATCCATCTGTCGGGTAGCTCTACGGGCGTCGTACCTATCCCTGGAAAGGCGTTCCCAGGAACCTCATTCGGTGTAGCCATCCATTTGTCGGGTAACTCAGCAGGGGGCTGCGCTTCGACATCCGGACCCGTCGCCAACTCCGCCTTGTCGAATTGATTAACACTCGCTAAACCGTCCGAATCGTCGTTCGTTCTCGTCGTATCTTTCGCAGCGACACTCTTGCTCTTTCGCTTCCGAAGCAAGTACAACCCAGCTCCGAGAAGAGCGATCGCACCGCCTATACCCACGCCAGCTCCGATACCTGCTTTTGCCCCGGTACTCAGACCTGTTGAAGGTGTTGAGGTAGGCGGTGACGTGCCTTGGGATGTTTCTTTTGCAGTTGTTGTTCTCTTTTCGCTCTTACTTGGACTCAGTACCACATCCGTGAGTAAGTCGCCTTTACTGTCTCTGATCTGATGCTTAATCGTCGTTACGACCACATCAACCATCTGTCCCCTGGTCCCTTGCATACCACTCGTTATGACGGCATCAAGTGCAGGCGGCCTAGTTGGGAGCTCCCATTCGGTAGCCAAAGTAAGGGTAAACTTCGTGCTGGGTGAATTCCATGTGGTGGTGTAATTCTGGTTCAAAATAAGTTCGGGCTTGCACTCAATCGACTCTCGTTGGTCTGATGTTCCAACCATATCACCGGACAGCCACAACTCGGTATTGTAACTAGCAAAGATGGCGAGCAGGATGTCAAAGCTCTCTGTAAGTTGCATGTTGCCGTCTTCGTCCGTACGAGTGATGCCCCAGTTCGCAGGATCTGAATAATGCACATTCGTCCTTGAGAGCCATTGGTCAGTCAAACGGGACACGAAAGCTTTGAACACTCTGTACAACGAGTAGGCAATTGACTCACCACTGGACTCTGTTCCCCCCGCTCAGCGGCCCGAATGGCACCAGAAGACTGCTGTTGAGATTGTAGAGCATGTCTGTTTCTTGTAATGTCTCGTTCGTGATCTGCATTGTTAACACTCCGTCACGCTCTCCCACCGCGGTTCCATAGGCGCTGAACCAGGTTGGAACTGTTGAATTGTCGATTTGGGTGGCCAATGCGGTGAAATTCTTCATTCGCTCTGATGGCGTTTGCTCTGCGAAATATTCGAGCTCGTAAAATCCGACAAAGTCAGCGGAAGACGGAGTTTGCTCGTCCGGAATAACGCAGCTCATGTGGTCGAATAGCGGGGTCATGGTAACGTTCTCTTCAGACCGAATCCATCGAGCGATACTGGCACCAACGAGGAGTGGGCGCGGGCTGTTGTAGTGAACGTATTCTTTTATATCACGGATGAAAGCCTGCCAACTTAGTGTGAGAGACAGGCGCTCAGTACAGGTTTTGAAACTTACGCGAAATATGTTTTGCAAATCCGCAAATCGCCCGTCCTCAATATTTTGGAACAAAGGTAGCAATCCGACATCAATGCCAAGCAGATTATCGTAGTCTTTGATTGCATCAACCCGCCGGAAGAGCTCCATGAGGCGCTCCGTCGTGTAGATACCGTCGACACCCTCAGTAAGTAAACTAGCGTTGCCGGACAGTATAACCGTCACATATATGCCCACGCTGTTGAAGATAGAGAAGCAGTCGTCATGATTTGCTGTTGGATCGATGGAATCAACATAGATGTTATTGATGCCAAGGCGCGACATCAGTGCTGCATCGCGTGTACAGGCTTCGGCATCGGTCACAGGGTCCAGCTCGGCAATGTTGGTCGTAGAGTTTGTAAGAGAGTAACTGAACGAGCGTTACATTTGTACCATTTGCAAGCGTTCATTAACAAAAACCTACTACATGCCATTCAAAGTTATGGTCCCTTTTGTTCTGTTATTGATGAGGTATCGATTGTTCGCTCCGACTGGATCAAGAGCACACGCAAGCCGCGCGAGCCCTAGCAGCCATGCCGAAAAGATGAGGCACACCTAGATTGCCCGCATTAGCTTCTGATCTATCAGTCATCTTTGAGTATATACATCAGGTATCATACCATTATAGTCAAACTCTCCTTTTTCCGCAACAAATTCTGTGATTGAAACGCTGAAGGCTCCGGAACATAAAGCACGGCGGGCGGCCATAGTTAAGTCACGTCAAAAACAGGCTGTTTGGTAGCCGAGCACCATAGCAACACGGACTGCATTACAGTGTCGGGCGCAGTGGTTTGGGGCTTAGTGTGAATGAAAAGGGTATGCACGGTTACGGATTGGGAATGATCCTTGACGGTGGCTGCTCCTACGAACGCGGTGTTGAGTTGGGATCAAGCAGGCTACAGGTAACGAAAGGACGCGAGGAAACAACGTGAGAGATGAATGCCCACAACAATGAGATATGGAATGGCTACCTCGTAATCCTTGCGATCCTCAAGATGATGTAGGCCAAACGATGGGCAGAAGAAACCGCGACGCGATAGCGAAGTACTGCATCGTAACTTATGCAGAGCATAGGGACATCAATTCGTTCCCTTGACCAAGGTTGGGCAAATGAGCAGCTTGTGGCATGCGATCTGACTGATCTTATTGGCTCTAGCTAGACACGGGTGTACATTGATGTGCCTACAGTATGCAAGCTGTACTCGGTGCTGCCAGGGGGCCTAATCCTGCGATGTTTTCTCCTGAAGTGATCTAGCGCGTCCTCACGCACGGAAGTAACATCTCAATGGCGTTGCAACGGTGGAGAGGGCACCGAACACAATGGACGTCAAGCAGCCTCAGAATCCTCATCATTCGATGTGCTTTTGTCATTCTGATTCTATCTAGATTCGTGTTTTTCTTTCCTGTCGCATTAGCGACTCTATTCCACCGCGTCCATAATCTAGCTTTGCATTGGGATTCAGAACTGCAGAGACTGGGAGCGGTTGGATACGAGATAGGTGATGTCATTTCCGCCCCAGGATCCTGCGACGGTACTTGGCTACAACCGTTAACGGTGGTTCCGCTCAAACGACTGGACCACCCTTCGCGCGCATTCTGCCCCCGTAGATCTGCAATATGGCGATTATAACAACAGCAACTGCAACAATGACGGCTTGAATACCGAAAGAAACTCCAAACCCGGATTTGGCACCCCAGGGCTGCTGGAAGTAGCCCACGGCGAAGCCCGCGATAACTGCAACAGCGTTAGCAAGCACGCTATCAGAGTCTTTCACACGACTCACCTCGCGCAAAATTCAACAACCCGGATACTTCAGAGCTCGCGGTTCCATACGAGTCGAGCGCGTACGCGGTGATAGACACAGTCGCCAGCATCACGCCGAAAACGTACATGCCCCATCCCATGATAATGCCCGCATAGCTCAGGTGTTTCTCCAAAGTTTGGCCAACGATGATCAAGCCCGGGATCATAAAAGCAGCGGCAATGTAGTTCGTCACAAGACGTGCTTCCGGCTTAAAGATGCCATCATGCTTCCGTACGTAGCGATTTGCGACCCAGTCGTTGAAAAAATGACCAAAGGCTTCGCCGAGGGACACTGCAACTAGCGGAGTGAAGTAGAGCAATCCAACCGCCTTTGGACCAAATCCGTAGCCGCCAGCTTCAATAGGTGTCTCGAGGAGGATGGTTGAGGTGATGTTGATACCCACAGCCCACATGAAGCTCATTGCACTGTCCCATGTTAGTAGAATTTATGAGTGAAATTGGTGTAGCATACTAGTATATCATTGCCGGGATGATGATAGGCTTCATGAATGTGGACAAAAGCCGACCGCAGCAATGCCAGGCTGTCTTGAAGTACCCCGTGTGGTGCTGAATCTGCCAGATTCCCACTATCCGTGAAAGTCGACCGGCGAACGTCTGAGGTCTTTCAGGCTGCTGGTCCAATGGAATGGTCCGCTCGTAGTAGGTTTCATCGCATAAGAGTATGATCAGTACCATATCGGCGGCACACATTGCGAAAACGAGCCACATTGCAGGTCGCCATTCACCTTGCAACAGTTAGCACAACTACCCAGCCTATGAGACCATTACCGACGAAAAAATTTACACGCACCTGTGCCAGCGATGATGAAGTTCGAAAAAAATGGACCAAGATATGGCGACAGGATGAAGATGGCCACCCAAATGCCAATCTTTCGAGCATGTTCATGGAAGTAGAACATATCCTTGACGCAAGCCAAGCCAACCACCTGATAAGCTGTCAATGTGAAGCCCATCATGGCCCGGAACCCATAGAACACAGGGAAGCTGCGGGCCACGGCACAAGCGAGCGTGAAGAAAGTTCCGGAGAGCGTCGACCAGAACATGACGGGTGCTCGTCCCCACCAGGAACAAACGACGATCCAGAAAAGACCACCAATCCCTCTGCAAACGTTAGCATACGATTGGCGAACGAATGATGAAGAACTAACAGCATAAGTACGTTCAAATTTCCTGCTTCGTTGACTTTGGGAGGCGGTAAGCCCCACTCCTCGCCTTGGAGGACGATGAGTGGGATGCCGGCTCCGCTACCATAGTCTCCCAAGAAGGCTGTCAATGAAATGACAGCCAGCATGAGGTGCTTCCGCGTCCAAGACCAATTCAGCGGATCATTGGGGTCGGCGGAAGGTTGCGGAATGAGCACGGTGTGGCCGTCCTTCGCAAGTTTGAGGTTTCCATATTGGCCTTTCTCAAGATGGGCAGCGCTTGTGTCCAGAAGTACGACATCCGTCTCGAGTCCAATCTCATGGTCGTGGAGATGCGTGCGGGTAGACGTGTCCACATGCTTGATCTCATTATTCTTCTCTTCAGCCATGATACCAAAGTCACTGTAAGCCGCCAGGAAATGTTCAGAAGTGGTGATTGTTCTCACTAGTAATCGTGAACGTACGATCTTGGGAAGAAGGTCGTATTAACATTCCACGCATGACGGCCGGTACACATGGCGCGCGTGGCAATGCTTGTCCGTCGTGGCTTATGTGGGACAAGCCCTAATTGGTCCTCATCCCAGCTTGCGGAGGGCTCATCGCAGGCTAATAAGCGACACCGATCATTCGGTGTTGAAAGGAGGGGAGATCTGCCGGCAAAAGTCATTGGGGTAACTGCCGGGAGAAAATGGTGCGGAATATGGCCGAACCGAGGAGGCTACCGCAATGTAAAACGTTGGGGTACCAGGACGGAACGGTGGAAAGTCTGGGGTGAGTAATGGCGGCAGCATCATTCCGTAATGGTCGGAGGTTGCTCCCCTCACCGCACTGCCGCATCTCTTGACACGTGACAGCGTGAATGCAAGGCCGACTGAACCTGTGGACATGTGCTACGTGACATATACGAAGTGCAATCCTTTCGAATGTCCGCAAGGCCTATCTGCTAACTTACAGAAATCCCACACCGAGATGCGGCAATTGAAATGGATGTACAACTCGGAAAATAATAAGGATATATGCTGATTTACATGGGTGATGTTACATTTCGTTTGGAGTGCTCTTACGACTTCTCCAAGTCTATCAGCCGTCCCACTTCATCTGCAATGCCGGCGAATACTTTCGCTCTTTCACCCTCCGGGTCTGCCACAACGGTGGGTTTCCCGCGATCTGCATCTTCGCAGATACTTGCATGTAGCGGAATCTCGCCCAGCAGCCCCAGTTTGTACTTCTCGCACATGGTCCTGATCTTTCCCATATCTCCAAAGATATTGTGCATGCCACCACAATCCGGGCACTTGAAACCGCTCATGTTGCACACCAAGCCGAGCAATTTCGTGTCGACCTTGCGGAACAGCTCTACACCTTTCACGGCGTCTTTGAGCGAAAGGTCCTGCGGTGTGGATACGATGACGGCACCGTCGAGAATGAGCTGCTGCGTGATGGTCAACTGGACATCGCCAGTCCCAGGTGGCATATCGAGGACGAGGATGTCTAGACCACCCCAGTCAACCTCATGAAGGAGTTGCTGCAGGGCTTTCATGACCATGAGGCCGCGCCATGCTACAGGCGAGGACTCTGGGATCAGGTAGCCCATGGACATGCTCTTGAGTCCATAGTTGGACAAGGGTATCAATTGATTATCTGTCATCTCCGTCAGGGCCGGTTCGTAGTAGCAGGACGTCGATCGGGGCAACAGACTGACTGGCTGATAGTCTGGGTTCACCGGAGAGGTTCAGAAGCGTGGGGATTGACGGGCCGAAGATGTCGGTGTCGAGAATGCCGGCTCGATATCCGCTACGTGCGAAACTGAGGGCGAGATTGACTGCGATTGTACTCTTTCCTACGCCTCCTTTTGCTGACGACACAGCGACGATCTTCTTCACGTCTTTAATGCTTCTCCTTTGCGGCAAGCCTCGCTGGGTGCGCGGCATCTGCGGAGGAGCGCCGGAGCGCGGCAGTCCCTATCGCGAGTCAGACACGGAGAAAGACAGACATAATTCGCCACAGGAGTCCTACCAGCGGGTTCTCATGCTGCAGCTGACGAAGCGTGGAGAACAGGCGGGGCTTCAACATGGCATGGTAGTGACGAGAAGACGCGGAGGTCTGCGGCGCGTGCTTCAAGCATACAACGGGTTGCGCTTGGCGGCGCGAACTTTTTGTGGGGTTCCCAAAAAAAGTTCCTTCCGATTTCAGCTTTCTATACAACACGACCCAACCCACAATGCCCAAATCAAAGCTGCAAGGTAAGTTCAGGCTCGAAAGCTACTCTTACAATACTGACCAAATGTGCGCGCAGATTTCGATCCCGAAGCGCTCCTCGATCCAGCGCCCTCGAGCTCGAACGAGGATGAGCAGTCTGAAAACTCGGCAGCAGAAGAGGATGATGCGGGGCGCGAACACTATGCCCCGGTCGCGAAAAGCAAGCTGAGGAAGCCCGAGGTCGTTCCGCTGGGTCCGCAATATACTGGGAGCAGGATCAGCCGCGATGCAGCCGAGGACGAAGACAGCGACGATCCGTTCGCGAGAGGTTTCGACGAAGGAGACAGCGACGAAGAAGCGAGCATGAGTGGAATCGACACTGTTCGAGGCGGTGAAGATGTTCTGCAAAGCGAGGAAGACAGCGACGCCCAGCTAGACGGTGATGAAGTTTCGGACGAGAGCGACGGCATGGATAGCGCCAGCGACACAGACGACGACGAGCATCTTGATCGCGGCTCCGAACCCACATCGGACGAAGAAGAGGATGACGAGGCATCGCAACTGCGACAGATGATGAGCCAAGACGGGTCAGACAAGGCAGCAAAAGTTCGCGACCTTCTAAAGGATACCAAATCGCTCACAACAACTCTCGCCGCCGCCGCACAATCCGATGTTTCGAAGGGAGATGCTATCAAGAAGCAGCGGAAGACCTTTGACTCGCTTCTCAACGGCCGGATTCGGTTGCAAAAAGCCATGATCTCGACCAACTCGATGGCTGCAGAGGCGCACAAGGAGGAGGCCGCGCCAGAGGTATCTGTTGAAGCCGCCGAAGCAGCCGCGTTGGCACTCTTGAACAGCCTGGCAGACCTGAGAGCTACACTGGACGAGGCACGCGCGGGGTCAAAGCGCAAGCGCACACCTTTCACTTCGACGACCGCATCCTCTACCATCTGGGAGTCTATACGAGCGTCCGAGTATGCCAACTCCAAGTACCGGAAGGCTAACCTCGAGAAATGGTCGGCAAAGACGCGCGGGGCCACTGCCACACCGAATAATGGCCGTCTTAACGTCCAAGTCCAGCAGACCCTAACCGACGTTCTCGATTCTCAACTTACAAACTCTACTCATCTCGTCGCCCGCACACAGACGCCGCGGTCTTGTGCACCGCTCCAGTCTGCGAACTCCAGATCCACAGATCCCAACATCTACGATGACGCAGACTTCTACGGTTTGCTGCTGAAGGAACTTCTCGAGCAGCGCTCAGCTGATCTCTCCGCAAGTGGGACAGCTGAATTCGTGGTACAAGCACCATGGCAAGTCGCACGGGAGGCGAAGACGAAGAAGGTTGTGGATACCAAGGCGAGCAAAGGCAGGAGACTGCGTTATACGGTTCACGAGAAATTGCAGAACTTCATGGCGCCTGAAGATAGAGGTCTTTGGGGTGAACGGCAGAGGGATGAGCTATTCAGCAGTCTTTTCGGACAGAGATTGGGCCTAGGAGAGCATGATGAGGCGGAAGGCGAGCAGGAGGACGACGCTGGGGATGCCGAGGAGCAGGGCCTGACTCTATTCCGGAACTAGCTCGTCATCGTGCAAATATTACGATCAGCTACACTAGCAATTGGAACAACGGCTATTACTAAGTTCGCGATCTGACGTGACGTTTGCATCTTCTTCGCATGCACACCACGTGCGCGCGTCTGACAGAACAGCCTGATAGTGAAGCAATCCGGGGTTAGTACTCGAAAACGTTAGAAGGGCAAGCTTTTTCAAAAAGGGATTTCTCGAACGGGTGGGTGAGATTGGCAAATGGCCAAATCGGAGTGGAGCTTACTGTGTTTGGTGTGTTGGTCTCCGACGATGACGTCGATGGTGACCCTAAGCTCCACTCCCCTGCATTTGGTCGGGAAGAAGATCTGGGGGCTCCACGCTCTATCTCAAGCTAGTCACACGACTCGCCGCTTTTCGCATCGGCTTCGCTATGTTCTGCTAACATCAGCGTCCTTCGAGAGCGTTGTCCAGAGGCGAATTGACCAGAACTCGTGTGCTCACAGCTATTCCTACACACGCCATGCCCGTCAACACCATCACCGTCGGCGCTGCCGTTACGCCCACGGTCATCGAGACCTACATATCGCACTACCTCAAGCGCCGACCGCTCCACCAGAAGCCCACCGCGCACATCTCCTACCACGAGGGGCTCGAGCTGATCCGCCGGTTCTTGCACTACGCATCGTTCCACACGGTCGAGGAACTCCAGGCTTTCACGTCCCAATGGGTCCCCGTGCCGGTATGGGTGGACTCTCAACATATACAAATACCGCAGGCCTCGCTGCTGCGCTCTGCCGATCTTGTGCGCGCGCAACTAGGACCCGAGGGCATAAAGGCTGTTGGTGGGAAGACATGGTGGGAGTGGAGGCGGGACGGAACGACACTGAAGGCTGAGTGGATCGAGATGCGCAAGGACATGGAGCAGAGGAAGAAGTCGCAGAATACTAAGGGTCAGCGCATCATGCTGTACGTGCATGGCGGCGCCTACTTCTTCGGAAGCGTGGACGAGCACCGCTACCAGATGCAGCGACACGCGCGGAAGCTCAAGGCGAGGGTGCTGGCGCCGAGATACAGACTGGCGCCTCAATTCCCCTTTCCATGCGGGCTCATGGACTGCCTGGCTACGTATCTCTTCCTCCTAGACCAGGGACACGATCCGTCCACCATTATTCTCGCCGGAGACTCGGCCGGCGGCGGCATGGTGCTCAGCATACTGGTCATTCTACGCGACCAAGGCATTGCATTACCTGCTGGAGCCGTGCTGATATCACCCTGGGTGGATCTCACGCACAGTTTTCCTAGTCTCAATGGCGATGGGAAGTTGGACTATATACCAGCGCACGGCTTCATCCATAAGCCGAGCATGAGCTGGCCGCCGCCCAATGGTGATGACTTGCTTGCATTCGAGCGCAGTCCGCGGGGCTCCCAAGACAAAGCGAAGCGCACACCTGAACGTTCACCATCGCGATCCAAGAAAGAAGTGAAGGAGGCACAGAAAGAAGAAAAGACGGACCGTGTACGGGGCTACACTGTGCAGTCTTCCGATCAGTCTGACTCGGGTACGTTGTTGAAGCCACCAGAGGACGACAAGACTGCTCCAGACACATGGGTGTCGCAGGATGGCAAGTACAGTATTAGCCCGGTATCGATGCTATCGGTACAACTCGATGACACGCGCGTCGAAATCATTGATCAGATCCAATTATACACACCAAACCATATGCTTACGCATCCTTTGGTATCGCCGGCCCTGCAGCCTTCGCTAGGAGGGCTGCCTCCCCTCCTGATTCAAGTCGGAGGCGGGGAATTGCTCAAAGACGAGCAAATATACGTGGCTCATAAGGCAGCACACCCGCTCGCATACTTCCCTCCGCCTTCAAACAACCAAACTGCAGAAGCCATCCAAGCCGAGGCTACGAGACATCGACCGACAAACGTGCAGTTGCAGGTCTGGGACGACCTTTGCCACGTTGCACCAACACTAAGCTTCACGCGTCCGGCGAAGCACATGTACCGCAGCATCGCTCAGTTTGGAGCCTGGGCACTCGCTCGGGCTCAGAAGACGACCATCGATATCATGGATGACGACAGTATATCTGTAGTCAGCGATGATACGTCTGGTTCTTCGGTTACCACCGCATCAGAGGCCAACATCTCAGCGGATGCCATTAAACTCAGCATGCCGCAGAGTGCACAACATGTGGGCTTCGAAAGCGTAAAAGGGAAAGCAGAGAAAGGTGTCAAGGTCGGCAAAGCAGGAGACCCACTCCCAGCATTTGAGGACCACATGATCCGTCAGCGCGTCGACCGTCATGGCAATATCCACCCACTTCCGCCTCCAAAAGAGCTCGAAGCGCTCTGTCTGCCGACTATGGAGATTGGCGTGCCGAAGCCTGGGCCGGTCAACAAGTGGATGAAAGCCCAGCAGCAATGGAATGGGAAGTTCGCAAAGCAAAAACTCAAAGTCCAGAAACAGAGGATGAAGGATATGGAGAAAGGTTATGAGGGTTTCATCGGTGAAACGCCACCACCAACTGCCCTGGCAGCACGGAGGCTCAAGGGAATGAAGAAGGAGAAGAAACCTAAGAAGTCTTGGGGTATGGCGATGTGGAGTTTGTGGGGCAGCAAGCATGACGAGGCTACCGTAAGTTGCGCTCAATGCTTCATCGTGATGATACACAACTGACTCTGTCCAGATTGATCGAGAAACTAAAGCCAGTCAAGATTCTGAACAAGCCGACCGCTCATCTAGCGTCCAACAATCTGATAAGGCCCCTAAAGACGGCGCCACAGATAGTACACCCACCACCACAGCGACCAAACGTCCCCAACGACCTCACCGCAAATCTTCGCGCCGCCGTTCCTTAAACTTATCCCCAACTCTTCTCTCAATCCGCCCACGCTTGCGTAATCGCAACTCCAACGTAACAGACGAAGGTCAAGTGAGTACCGAGTTAGACCAGCTAGAACAGATTGCGCCTCCAATCCCAGGAATGGCCGAAGCAACCGTCATTGCCCCGGAGCGCGATGCATCTGCCCTACCATCACCTGAAAGCGAACTTGCTAGCCCTGGCTTGCCCACGCCGAATATCGTTGTTTGGGATGACGAAGAGGGTGCCAAGAACGGTCTGCAAAGTCCAGAGACGCTGATCCCAGCTACGGATACTTTTAGTACGAGGCCGACGAGGGGCGGTGTCGCGTACCCCTTTCGACTCAAGATCGATGGGAAAGATGGACAGGATATGAATGCGAGTACGCTCACGTTGCAGAGTGTCAATATTACGACACCGAATGTTGAGAGCTTTAGTGAAGAGGACAAGCAGTTGGGCGGCGGTGAGACAGAGACGTCTGCTGAGACGGGGACGGAGAGACCGGGTATGGAAAGATTTGTGACTGCTGATGTGGGCGAGTTGATGGGTGGTGCGAAGGAGGCTGAAGGAGATGGGGCTAAGGTTGTGAGGCCGGGTGTTGAGCGCTTTGAGACTGCGCAGGAGGATTTGAGTGTGCTTGCGAACGGGAAGGCGTAGGTTGCGAGTATTGTTAGTGTTGGGTTGGTGCATGTGAGCCTTTGATACCCATCTGCTTATCGTCATCACTATCGTTGTATTATAAAAGCGTCATGTTGAGCATCATTATTATGTATCAAGTTTTTCAGTAGAGCAATCACGCATGGACGCATAAACTATCGGCACTGTCAAATCCGAAGGTTCATCCAATCATCTACACCTGCGTCTTCTCCATGAACTCGGCCGCCTACATATCCCACAATTAGAGATCTCTCCGAAACACGGTGTTCGAATATACATACCTCACTCCCATACTCCTCCCTCCACCGACTTAACGGCTGCCTCTCCTTGATGATATCATTCACACTCCACAACATGCGCTTCTTGTCCGTTTCCTCGCTGACGTCGTTGTCGGGACAGATGATGTAGAATTTGTCGCCGCGCATCTTTTGCTGCATGTAGGCGGCTACCTGGTCGGCGGACCATGCGCCTGCGGGTTTGGCTTTGGTAGTGTTGGGAGTGTTGCCGGACTGGGGGTGGGAGTGTTAGTGGGTATGCGGATGGAGGGATGAATGTGGGTTTGAGGGTTGTGCTTTTTCTGTACATTGTGATCGTGGTGGCCTCGAGGTTCGCTAACATGTGTGGACTTACCAAACCAGTGAACGTCCAACCCGGCACAAGCAAATGCACGCCTACATTTTCCTTCTCCTTCAAGTCCCAGCTCAGATGCTCTGCAAGTGACTTGACAGCCGCCTTACTGGCATTATACGCTGGATTACCTTGAGATTAGGATACCAGTCAGTAATATTCTTGTAGAAAAGTGTCGGACCTTAGTGCTGTATGCTAGAGAATGGGCTGCCTCGTGGTTTCGTGCAAATTGTGAGAGAAGTGCCACGTACCGGGCGGATTCGTGATACCCTGCTTACTCCCCGTGATCACGATGGCTGCCGGACGGGCATCGGGAGCTCGAGATTGAAAGGACGGTACGTAGGTGTTCAGTCCGTTGACTACACCAAAGAGGTTTGTGTCAAGGATCTGGGCGCGGATAGGTTAGCTGATTGCCCCTGAGTCCAGGGTAACTATTCGAATTGGCTTGGGTTGAGTTGAGGCGAATGCTACGGTTGCAGCCGTGCTTTCTCAAGTGAACCAGGATAGCGGGTATGGATTGCGATAGATGGCGTTACAGGTCCCTGTAAGACCCACGTGTTTACCGGACTTCGTGGCTGCAGTGGCGGACCTAACACTGGGCCAAACGACGCGGCCGAGGACCTTTTCCGCGATCGACTTTCCCGTATCCGTTCCTGCCGCCGTACATATCCTCAAACATAGCCTTACTTGCCCGTAACGAATAGCACCGCCACTCTCAAACAGAGCATCGTCTTTCCGTAGCCACTCATATTCGAAATCTGGGCAAGACATCAACCAGTAATGAACTCACTCACCTTCGAAAAGTACTCTCCGTTCCCCCAAGTCCCTGTCCCCCCAACGCCCGCATTCAACATCAAGAAATCCACATCCCCCACTTTCTCCCTTACCCCCTTCCACTCCCCCTCCTTCCCAACATCCGCCTGCAAAAACTGCAAGTCGCCATTCAAATTTCTCTTCGCTAAATCGAGCGTCTCCTTGTTGAAGTCCACAATGGAAACGCGCATACCATGCTTAAGGCAGAGCTCGACGACAGCAAGGCCGACGCCAGATGCGCCGCCTGTGATGAGCGCTTTGGAACCGGATTGGAAGACGGACATGTTACGCTGTTGGGCTCGACTAGTGTTATGTTGCAGCCTTGTCCAAGTGATACAGATCGGGTTGGGGAGCGTTTCCAGACAGGTTATCGGTGCTCGAACGAATTGAAACTGTGGCTTGTCAGCGTTTCGTCTACTGCGAAGATAGCGTGGCCCGTGACGATCAATTCGATTGACGAGCTTACTACGAATCTCGGATTCCAATATAGGAATTCTTCCGGTCGATCCGTATGCAGGAACCCGCGTTCGCAAAGAAAATCAAAAGCCGCCGCAAGTGTGAGGCTCTCAAAGTGCCGCGTCCGGATCAGGAAGTTTTGGCTTACCCGCGCAGAAAGTTGTCCGTGTACTGGGAGCAACGCCGTGTTTCTTGGAAGCCGGAGTATTTCAAGGGGCTGGAAAGTTAGATTGTTGCTAGTAGTCCGAATTTGCTGGTTGGATTCGTGTTGGCGAAGTAGCGGGATGTTAGTGAGTGTGGGATGTTGTGGTTGGAAGGTCGAATGACGTTGTTGATCGGACCCCGCATCTAATGCCGACGAGGGCAGCCACGCTACCAGGAGTAATTCGGTCGCCATCGCGAGAATGGGTGACCACAAGTCGACTCTGAGCTCAAAAAATTCTTTAGTGATGATGTGGCCAAGGCTCCAGATTGGATAATGTTCATGGAATATGATTACAACTAGAGTATTGTGAAGCATATCCCTTCGTCAAGTCTACAAAAGGAAACCTCATTCCGTGTTGTGGGTATCAAGTTGCAATACGTGCATGTTCCAACGCCAAAAACCGAGCCCATGTCGGCGTGAATAACAATGTCCGACCCAAAAGCGCAGTCAATGCGTCTAACCACTCAATATATACCTCCGTATGTTCGGATATCGAAAAGAAATATGAAGAAAGAACACATTAAAGGGGTCTCTCGCAAGAAGTCTCGAGAATAATAGGAAGCTGCATGCTATACGCACTAGCCGGCGTCCTTGGCGACATCGGACCGTAGAATGGAAGTGGTGTTGTAGGCAGTGCCTTCATACGAGAATCTCGCGGTCCAAGGAGACTAACGCGGTAGAACTCGGCAGAAGGCCTGCGGAACGGGAGCTCTTCAATGCTCATGTGAGTCTTGCGCCAGGCAAGTTTGGCATCCGCTGGTACTGTGGGCGAAGCTTCGTTGGACGATGACTTTTGGTAGTATGATAGGGTGCTTTGGAAACCGGTACTGGGCGATCCGATGGTGCCCTTTTCGTTAATTTCGATGTAGGTGTAGTGGGCCCAGATGGTGTAGATCGATGGCATGCATGGAATCATAAGAGTGAGGGAGATTTCGATAATGCTATGAGGGTGTTAGCAAGACTACGATGATCTAGGCGTTACAATACTCACATCGCGACATTGAGTGGAATCTGGTATCCGGTAATGTCCGCATCCTGCCACGTTTTGATTCGATAAACAATGCCTAGGAAGCCGCAAACGCAAGCACTATCTCGGTCAGTGACACGCAGACATGAAATAGCAGACTACTTACATTGCACCACTCAGATGGATCAAGTACACGCCGCGCATTTCACGCGCAGTGACATGCAACGCGGAGTTCAGTATCAATGCGGCAGCTACCAGATACAGATCCGTAAAACCGTTGATGAGACCGGCAATCAAAGAAACAACCATGTGGATTCCATTTGATGAAGAACAAGAGTCCCGTCTGTAACCGTTGATGTATGATGCGGTGTCAGTGCCAGGCCGAGGAGCGCAAGCCATCGTGACTGTGATTGTGGAAAATGAGTAGACGAGCCCAGTGAAGATGATGAGTACAATGGCGCTGATCCGAAACCAACGGGTCGAACGAAATATGCGTAGTAGGAACCAAAACATGGAGACCTTGGTAAGCCAGAGGGCGGGTCCCAAGATCAAAGTGAATATTCGGATACGCTGATAATACTGTCAGTGGGATATCTTCGAAAGAGGTATCCAACTTACAATCATAGAGGTCTTCGTTAGATCTCTAGCGTCAATGTCCCATACATGGTATCCATAAGGCTTTGCAAGAGTGACTAGAGTTGTCAGTATTTCGGTAATCCAAAGCCACTGCGGAGAACCTACGTGGGATCGAGAATGCAATCAATGCAACTCCGACCAGCTAGAAGACATCAGGAAATGGATGTGATACTGGCAGCCATTGGTACTTACGCAGCTGAGGCAAAACATGTCTGTGGATGATTAGTGTGTGTTGATTATCAGCACTTGGCAGTCCACTTACAATCTTGCAGTGTCCATTTCTTGACAAGAGCTCGCGCATATATGCGAATGAAAGCGAAGAGAAATATCAGAGGCAAGCATACACCAGCAGTGACTACGACCGGTGTACCCAGGAATTCCGGGTTGTCAAAGTTTGAGACGAAGCCCTAAAATCGATCAGCGAAGACTCTATCTAGATATGAAATACGTACCGGAGGCGGTGGGCGCAATGGAGATGCCATGAGCACATGCCCAGTGTCTGTTCGAAAAGAAGGCTTCCCGAGCGCTGAAGACATACCTAGGGCACCCGGCCGTTAAGTAAACGGCGTAGCGCTCACGTTCGGCGCCCCAAACATGTCCGGTCGGGACTGTCTGCAGCCTTGTAAGGCGATATGCGGCGGCGCTTCCTTACGCGAAGTAGCCACGTCGGTATAACCTTGGCGGAGGCAACACTGTAGAACAGAACGAGTTTTGAGATGCGACTCAGAACGGACTGTAGGCGGGATGCAAGGGAAATGTTTGATCTGCATGCTTACACAGCGTCCAGCATGTTTGATCTTTGCCCTGTCCACGGACCCGCTACTGCGGGCATCACACCGTACAAACGCCGAACGGACAATGAACTTGACGCCATGGGTCGGGTCAGCGCCTGACTACGGCCATAACAAGTTTCGTAGCCTTGTCTACTGAGTAATCTGACCCTATTGGCGCGGTTACACTAGCTCGCGACAACTTGAGATGTGATAGTAGAAATTGTGTTTCTCCATTTTTCGCGCGCGCAAACCCAGGCTTCTCTGGTACTCGAAGAGTTGCGCGACGCTGTGTGGTGCGGGGAGTTTTCGTAGACGTTAGCTGTTAGAACTCCGAAGGATCATCCCGTGTCCTGAGGCCACCAACCACGAGGCTGCGAGTGCAAAAGATAGAGAAGCGGACCAATGGTAGAAGTACAGGTCGACTATGAGTATACAGAGTTGCAGGGGTCTGACCAGGGGCAATCTCATCTCTCATGGGCGCTAGTATGCTCCGTACTCGTACTTTTGCGGCAACGGCACTCGGAAAACATGTAGAAAGGCGTGTTTGCCTACTGCATCTGTACGAATTAATACGACAGCGACTAGGCTCGGTAAGACGCCAAAGGCTCTTGGGTAGTGATTGAACCAATCCGACGGTGCTGTGCCCGACACCTGCAGTAGAGTTGTTTCGAGATAGCGCCCGAAGCAGTCTCAGCGGTGGGCGCGTAGATGGCCTGCTGCCGTGATAACAGCTAGAAAGGGCGTCTGATGATAACATCTCGCTCGCATCATCGACCCGAGCTGCAGTGCGTTTAATCGTATGTTTGGATGGTTTGAGAACAATGTGTGCGGGTTAGCGACCGCGTCATGGTTCTTCCCATGCACGGGCCGTTGCCTACGCCAACAATTCGGGAACGTTGATGCTCTCCCGTCCATGTGCTGTCTTCTACCTGGCCAACAACACCATTTCGAACGAAGCAACCCAGGTCCGGGCATGATTCATTTTTGAGACCTCTTAAGACAACACTGGGTACTCTGCTACGATTGCAATATATCGCGTTTCTCGTCCTGTACTACGATTAACCCCGGCAGCCACTAGCAACTGCACTACCCCAGCTGAAGCGACCCAAGTAGTCTACTGACATGTAGGTTGCAAGCTCTGAATCTGCGTGGCGTCCGCATCGTCACAGTCGTACAAGAGTTCACCACCTACTGCGCCTTCGGACTTGACTGCGATGTCTTACGGCTGACCTTGGAATCATATCTCGAACTCGATCCTCAATGGCGCAGCACATGAGATATTCATCGCAGAGTCGTCCGCATGCACTCCTGTTCGCATTGTCACGTACAGGCCAGAGGCGACACAGAAGCGCCGCCACGGGATAGCACGTCGAGGGTGGAGAGCGCCTTGTGACAGCCTTTCGATGTTTGAGCCACCAACTGTTTGCACTTACATCTCATCACCTTGCTGCATTGACAGGGTCGCCGGTATGGTCTCGTCTTTCACGACTACGATCCGCACGGAAGGTGCTTGAGAAGTATCACACGGAGTTAACACGGATATAACAATCTCGTGAACCTCATAGTAGAACGGCCTATGAGTACACACACGAAACTTGAATCGTTTGTTGTCCCAGTGATATAAGGGATGAACATGTGGCAGTCAAGAACTTTCGTGCCCTCCATTACATCTCGTTACGTTAATTCATTTCTACTCACAGCCGCTCACATCGACTCATCGATTCGCATTCTACCATTTAGGCATTTCGCCGGCGCTAAAGTGGGAAGGACGCAGACTTCTTCCCTACCAAGCGGGGTAGCATCTTAATGACGAAGTGTACCTTGGTACTATTCCTCAAGTCGGCTCGACATTAGCGGTACATAAAAGGGCAGAATCCGTGTCGAAATGACATGCCATTCCAAGCATCGTCGATATGGGCCGGTTTTTTGTCCTCCTTGCTCTCGGGACTGCAATCCAGGGAATCGCAGCAACACCACACGCAAAGCCATTCGAGAAGTTGAGGAGACAAGCGAGTGTCCCTGCGGACTCGCTGCAGGTTGATCTTGGCTATGAGATTTACGAGGGTATTGTAAATTCATCCACCAGACTCAATACATACAAAGGGTGAATCCACTTCCTAAGAAGCAAATTCGGAAAGGCCTTTAACATGCACAACTAGAATTCGCTATGCACAACCTCCGATTGGCAAATTGCGATGGCAAGCACCTGTCCCACCTACTTCAAACCGCAGCGCCACAATCTCTGCCGCCTCGTTTGCCTCCATTTGCCCCCAGGCTCCAGTTTCACGCGGGGGCGCCGCTGCAACCCCAATGACCGCCGGTCCCATAGATTCCAGTGAAGACTGCTTGTTCCTGAATGTGTATGCACCGCAAAATGCGTCGAATCTGCCCGTTCTCGTCTGGATCCATGGCGGGGGCTATGGCCTTGGAGACGGAACGCAAGACATGTCTAGCATGATCAATGCGAACAACAATAGTTTTGTGGGCGTTGCTATACAGTATCGTGTAAGTGAAGGTCGTACGGTTAATCCGCGACGCATCGCTAACTGACGGTACAATAGCTTGGTGCTTTCGGCTTCCTGGCGGGCGATGAGGTTTTTAGGAATGGAGTGACGAACGCTGGGATCTTGGACCAGACGTTTGCCTTGCAGTGGGTACAAGCTTACATCGAGCTTTTTGGTGGTGATCCATCACAAGTCACCATCTCTGGAGTCTCTGCTGGAGGCGGATCCGTCATGCTGCAAGATATTGCATATGGTGGGACTCTTGGGACCTCGCTTTTCGTCAATGTAAGTACAACCTCCTCTTGAAATGGAAGACCAGCTCGCTAAACGTCTCGCAATAGTCAATCTCAGCTTCGCCCTACCTGCCACAACAGTACGGATACAAAGACTGGGTCCCATCGCAAGCATACTACGCTTTCGCAGCAGCCGCCGGTTGCCCTCCCCAATGGGCCTACGGAAACAGTTCCCAAACTATCTTTCAATGCCTAGTGTCCCAAGACAGCTCTGCTCTCCAGGCAGCCTCGGCACTAGTCTCCGGCTCAGGTACCTTCGGCACATGGGGCTTTCTCCCCGTCACAGACGGCATATTCATCCAATCCGCCCCCAGCCAAGCCCTTCTCCACCGCAAAGTGAACGGTCTGAATCACCTATCTGGCAACAACGCAGAAGAAGGCTTACTCTTCACCACGCAAAACATCACAACAGAAATCGACCTCCTCGCGTGGATCCACCTCGTCTTCCCCCTCTTCACTGATGAGGACATCGCAAAGCTGCTTTACTACTACCCTTCTTCCAACACCAGCGATACACCCGCCAACCTCACGGCCTTCGCCACAGCCGGCGACGAAGGACCTACGGCCCTAAACATCAGCCAAAGAGCCACCGGCCAGCAACAACGCGCCGCCAACATCTACGGTGAGACAACCTTCGTATGCCCCAGCTACTGGCTTGCAGAAGCATACAACACCAACGGCCGCACAGGCTTCAAGTACCAATACTCTGTCGTCAATGCCGCCCACGGTACCGATATAACCGCTTACTTCGGTCCGCCTTCGGCAAATCAAGGTCCAGATTTCGTACTCGCTTTCCAGAGAATCTGGGGGAACTTTATTACTACCGGTAACCCTTCGATATCTTCCGGAATCGCTAATGGTGCGCGTGTGAACGGCTCTTCAAAGAATGCGCTGGAGGACTGGCCAGTGTTTGCCATGTGGGATCGGCGTATGGCGAACTTGAACCAAACTGGTGGGACGCTGACGCCAAAGAAGGGCAGTGGTAACTTCATCTATACAGGGACTGGCGTGACGAACGATCTGGAGCTTGTGGATGCGTATGAGTGGGAGGGCGGACGGGGTAATCGATGTGATTTTTGGCGGAGTGTTTGGGACCTGGTGCCGGAGTAGTAAACGGACTTAGCAATACGTCCATCTCGTCGGAATTAGCAGTACGTCTCCTCCGCCGTTGCGTGATCTGTGGTGGAGACGGCGGTGTCTTCCGTGCGAGTGCATAGATCGCGGATTTAGCAGCACGTCAACATCCGAATCTCGCACTTATTAGCATTACGTCTTCTTTGACCGGATTCTGCAATTCATCTTCATCCGAACTTAGCAATCTATCTATATATTTACCAATCCTCTTCCGCGCCTCGGCCCAATTCCGCCGAGCGGCCCAAGCTCTCAACCTAATTGACTTTCCAGACCACCCCAGCATCAACATCAACAAATTCCCAATCGCACCCACATCACTCCACCACCCGCCACAATGAACACGATCGCACCCGCGCCCGCTTTCAAGAAGCTGCCCACCTCCCGCCGCATCCTGGGCATCGTCCTCGGCCTCACGGGCGCCGGCGTAACAAACCTCGGACTCGGCTACGCAGGCTTCTCCTTCTACACGCGCGGCACAAAATTTGTTCCCTACGACGTCTCACATGACGACCTGTCCCTACCGCTCTACAAGACGCACAATCCCAATGGCAACCCGCCATCGTGTATAGACCATGCGGTGAAGACGATCCCGCTGGCGCGGTTGAAGGAGAAGGAGCAGGCGAAGCTTACGACGGAGTTTTGCAGGGGCGTGTGGAGTGGACTGGGATACGCGTATCAGAGGAGGTACTTGGAGAAGAAGTACAGGGCGCTGGAGGGAAGGGAAGGAAATCTTTGGGAGAGGAGCGAGTTGGCGGAGAGTGCGTATGAGGTTGGGACTAAGATTACGGACCATTTCGAGGTTCTGGAACACACGCCGGAAAAGGTATGTTATCTGTACTGGGCTGTTTCTTGAAGATGGCTGCTAATACGGTTCACGTGGCAGGTTATTGTACGATGCGGCGATTCCCCCCTCAATTCCGAACAGCGACCTAGCGACGGCCTCTTCTCGATGGAAGTCACGACGGACGAGGAGGCACAGACGGCAACTTTCCACTTGAAGAGTGTATTTGTGGATACGACGGCTGACGGGAAGGACTCGCAGCCGATGCCGTGGAACATCCAGTTTGCGCATCGGTTGTATACGAAGTTGTGGATGGAGACGGCGACGCGGAAGCTGTTGGCGTAGTAGGTAATGCGTAGTGGGGTGTTTGAGCTGTGTGTATATTGTGTAGGATATTGGGCTCGGACTGGGAGGGTATAGAAGTCTGGTGAGGTGGAAAGGGGATGGCGCACGTTCTATCCGGCGGCACTTGTGATGATACCCGCCGTTTCTACTGCATCGTGTTTCGCTGGAGTCTTTTGATCGTGGTATAAATCGCAGAATCTGTCCGCAAATTCTACTTATCTCAACAGGTGCAGCTTCTTGCATCGAACACTTCAGCGGATTTGACGTGGCGGGTAGATTCAGACTCACTCATTAGATTACTCACCCATGAGATTACTGCCTTTGCAGACCCGATAGACTGACTGCAGGTATTCGCGTCTGAAGGGGCGACTATTGCACCATGTCAGAGTTGTCCGATGGAATGGAATGTGTACAGCTCCAGAATTATGTTACAGTTCAAAATGATCAGCACATAACAGGACAAGTTAGTTTGGGACTATTACATCCAACACGCTCTTTGCGGTCCGAGTTGCTCTGCTATGCCAAAGTTTACGTGAGAATGGAAAGATGATTGTGGTATTGAGTATGAAGCTTGTGTGCTAATATACACGAGTAAACGCTCCGAAAGCCTGCACATTCCAGTCAGTCTAGGGCATGCCATCTGGTCCCCATCTCTCCCTACGCCCTACCATACACCCAAAAGCCCCCAAACTCCCAATAAGCCTTCTCGAAGCTACTTGCATTCCTTGTCACCCAGTCAGAACAACTCCCCATACACATCGAGTTCGCCCCAAACACGCTCTGCTGACCCGCCCAATCCCCACAGAGATCGATATTCGCAACAATCCTCATATCCCTAAAGTGCTTTCCAATATCACATTCGAGGTTCGGAAAATCCGCAAGCGCAGTACCCCACTGCGATGGATCGGGGGTCTTGCTCCAGATATCGAACGGTATGTCGTCGCGCCCAAACATCCACATGCGAACACCTTCAGGCCGTACTTCAAGGGCGTATATACCGCCACGGTTGGAGTTGAAGGCCTCGCCGTAAGAATTTGTGGGACCTCGGACGCCGCAGCCTTCGTTGTAATTGGTGCTGTTGTGGCAGTCGTGTGAAAGCGTTTCGCCAGTCTGTTTCCTCCGCCTGTGCTTTCCCATCTTGCAGCCGTCCGTAGTGTGCAGCGTCATGTGGTTGCCGGTGTCGCCCACGTTTACCGTCTCCATGACATCGATCTCACCGCCCGTTGGCCATGTTTCCAGGTCTGAGAGCCATAGAGCGGGCCAAGTAGCGCATCCGTATGGAGAGTGTAAGACGTCGAAGATGAAGAGTCCGGAGCTGTAGGTCTTTCTGGATGAGATGCGGACACTGCGACGACCGGTTGTGGCATTCTTATCGCTTGTGTCAACTCGCAAGATAGCCGTACCTCCGATGGCCAGGGAGCCCTCCAGCGTGTTGTTGCTAATTTGTGTGAGGTTCTGGGCCATGCTGCCTGCAGCGTCGACGTAGTGAACGAAGCCGTGTGTCGGATCGTAGCCCGTGAAGTAGTCGAAGCTGTCGAAGAATGTATTTCCTGCATCTAGGATTATTGTTAGCTCCGCGTCTATAATGGAGCAAAACGTGGGGCAGAGAGATTACATGAATCTTGGAGTCTGTAGTCGATCTTGTAGTAGTTCGGATATGCATTTGCTCTAGCTCCCAGGAGACCACCGACAACTGCTCCGACAACGATGATGCAGCTAGCTACAATTCCGACAATAAGCCTAAGATTAGAATTTTAGTTAGCAACACTCATCCGAAGGATTCTCAGTATTTAATGTACTGAGTCTGGGTCGCACTGCGGCAGACCCGTGACATGCTCTTTGCACTGCAGTTACGTACCATGTTCTTCTGGTCCAGCTTTTGGGATTCCTCCACGCTTTCAGTTTCAATGTCTCTTCTCGCTCTGAGAGTGGTGGCGAATGGAGTATCGCCCTCGATGTAGACTCCCCGAAAAGCTTCTCCATTGGACGAAATGCAGACGTTACAACGCCTGGCGGACGGCAGTAAAAGAGGGTGGCACTCGGTACTGAGAGAAGCGACTTGTTTCAAGAAGAGAAATTGTATTGACCAAACAACGGAGGAATGGAAATCCAACGACCAAAGATGTGATGTTGCTATCGCAGCATCGATGGGAAAGGAATGTGGAGAGCTCCAGGGAAGGAAAGCATGAGCTTGCACTTTACCTACCCAACCCGATAGGGGAAGAGACCATGGATAGATGGACGGGGAACCACACATCGTGCGTTGCACCCACTTCGGAAGCGTCTACCATTCTGTGCGCTCGAGTGTAAGTTTCGTCGAATGAGTGGAGACGGTCGATGTCTACAGGGACGATGGTGGAGCATGCGACGCGTCAATCCTGTTGTGATCGAAGTGCTCGACGCGAGCCATTTCTTCTGTAGCTTGTAAACAAGAACGAGTGAATACTCAGACTTCGTTAGACCATCGTAGAAGGCAGTATGGTGCTAATGCCGGAAAGCGTTTGTTCATCTTTCTTTGTTGACCCTCTTGCGTCGAAGTCTCCTTCAACATGCGCATCTGGGTTGCACCAATAGGTGGTTACTCATTAAATTGGAGAATTGCGACTCGGAGTTCAAGATGGTTATAGTCCATGGCCGCAGTCAGCCTGGTCGCGTTGAGGGGTGACCGCGCTCTCGCGTCACTTGCCCCACCTTTTATTTTATTATCGATTGTCATCGCACCGAAAGGCCTCAAGACCACGTCCAGCAAGGCGCAACCTTCGAAACACATAGTTACACTCAAGATGGCCTCAGAAACATCCGCTGCATCGGTATCACCAGGTCAGTGTGCACGCGCTCTTCTTTCCTAGCCACTGACACGCCGCAGACCAAGCACAGGCGAAATTCGACCTCGGAATCTGGCACACCCTCTTCAACTGGTCCATCCTCACCGTCGCCGTCACAAATCAATGGGGCGGCCCCGATAGCTCAGACAAGCGCGACTGGCTTGCAGGCCAAATCTCCGAACTCTTCGCCAACGATGCGCAAACCGACACCGAAGACGTCGAAGTTATGCTGCTGGAGGTCCTCGAAGACGAGTTTGGCATAAGGCTCGAGGATGAGAGCGAGGTCGCCGTAGCAAAGGAAATCTTCACCTTGCGGAAGGAGGTTGGTGAGGGCAACTTTGCGACGGTGGAGAGGCTGCAGAGTAAGTGGGAGGCAAGGAAGGGGAAGGAGGTTGTCACAGGGAATGTGCAAGTGAGGGAGACGAATCAGGAGGGTGAGTGGGATAGTGGGGATGAGGAGAGCGATGAGGACGCGGATGGAGACGTCGAGATGGGGGATGTGCCGGCGTTGGTCCCCGCGAAGCCGAAGCTTGCACCTGAGGTGGACGGTGATGGATTCACAAAGGTGTTGGGCAAGAAGAGGAAATGAGAGACTGAGGCGCAAACTACGATACCAGACCCACGACTGCCGCGCCGAGGCAGGAAATGCACAGGCATGTCGGGAGAGACTTCAGTCCGGCCATGCATTGTCCACGCTGCTGTCCAGCGGCTCATGTCCAAAGCACGAGCCATGAGGATATTGAAACGGATGCGGATTGCCAAGCGCCGCCCCACCCCCAAAGCATCTCATCCGAGGCGCATGTATAGCTCCCCATAGCTTCGTCCAATACCAAACAATCCCCCAAGTGTTACCTCTGAACCAGTTCCAGTGCTCGTCCCAAAACCTCCGCATACTAAGATTCGCCCGCTCACCATCAATCCTTCGGCGCGTTGTTTACGTGCATGTGAGGACCACCCACCTCCGCATCCGCCCACCATACCAAGCGGTCAGCGCCCACACCCGCCCTCGCTGGCCCTACCTCCCCTCCCACCCACCACAACCATGGACACCGCCTACGACCACATCCAAGAAGAATCCTACCCGCAAGACGCTCCCCCGCAGCAAGCAGGCAGCTCTGACAAGCCGGCGCCCGCCGACTTCAACAGCGAGGTCCAAGATGCATACAAAGCCATATCCAGCAGCCCTTGGGCCGCGCGTCTGGGCGGCTTCTTCGGCACTGTGAAGAAGCAGGGCGAGCAGTACTATGATGGCGCGAGCAAGCAGGCTACGGCTGGCTTCTCTACCCTCATAAAACATACACGGAATCTGTCTGTGAACGCCGATGGGTCTGCGGCTACATCTGAGGATAAAGATGATTCTACCGCGGCGAAGGACACCCCCGATGCGGAAGCGCATCCCGATCGCCCCGACTCCCTCCCCGCAGACATCGTCAGAGAGGCAGAAGGCATGCTCATCCGACTGCGCGCTGAAGCCGCAAAACGCCTGAAGAACATCGACCTAAAGAAGATCGAGAAAGCAGAAGACGCAGCCGACGAAGCGCTCCTCAAATTTGGCACAAACATCCGCAGCTTCCTCCGCGACGCTGTCACCATCGCGCCGCCCGCCGAGGGCGCCTCGGACGCCGAGAAGGGCACCGTCATGTTTGAGTCCAAGGACAGCTCTGGGAAGAAAGTTGTACACGCGACGCGATTCGATGCCCAATTGCATGTTATTCATTCTTCGCTGGATTCGTTCTTGAAGGATCCTGTGAGTCCTGAGTGGGAGGGCTTCCAGGCAGAGTTCAATGTGGAGACGAAGACGGAGGCTATCTCCAAGGATTTAGAGAAACATACCGAGTTGAGGACTGCCATGGAGAAGTGTGTACCAGAGAGAGTCGAGTATGCCGCGTTCTGGTGCCGGTATTACTTCCTCCGACACGTCATTGAGAGCGAGGAAGCACGGAGACGCGAAATGTTGAAAGGTAACGCACCCCCCACCCAAACCCCTTACAGAAGCAAAAACCTAATAGCCCACCTAGCCTCCACCCCCACAAACGAAGAGGAAATAGCCTGGGACGAAGACTCCGACTCGGACGCCTCCTCCCCCTCCACATCCACGCCCAAGACCTCCAAAACCCCCACCACCAACCTCGCCGCCTCCACAAAAACCCTCAAACCCGAATCCACTACCCCCGCCGAAGACGACACGCTCAAGCCCGCACAACCCCGTCGGTCGAACGACGAGAAGAGCGTGGCGGATAGCGATGCGAGTTATGATCTTGTTAGTGGGGCGACGAGTCGGGCGCCGGGGAGCCCGCAGGATCGGAAGAAGGATGCGGTTGCTGAGGAGAGTGACGAGGAGGATTGGGAGTAGGAATTGACCTTGAGCTTTTTGTTTGGGTCGGCCGGGATGAATGGCGTTAATGGGTATCACAGTCTGGGGTGGGCTCCGGGTAGTTTTTGGGTTTCGATATGATATGGAACAAGTCAATACCCTCGTTCAGCAAGGACGTTCCGCCTGCAAGATTGCTGTTGCCTTGAGCTCAAGGTGCACAGTCGCAATCTCTGAAAGGTTATCTGGAGGGGTCTTTGCACGTATTTGTATCGAACTAGCGATCACATTGTTTTGCAATTAGGACGTAATTGGTTCCCTAATCTTGGGTACAGTGCTATGTGTCCTCTCCACGCTATGTTGTTGATGACCTCTCGAAAATGTGAGGAAGGCAATTGGTATCTCTGGAAATGAAACAGATTGTCCCGAACACCTGGCTCTATGCATACTGTCAGAACCGATCCCCCACCATCCATGCCTGCCTATTGTCTATCAAATACCCTTACTAGTGCTACTCGGAGGCGTGTCAGGTACCTGGCTTCCTCTCACCGCTTGCGCACCCGCCAAAGTCCGGTTCACTCTTGGAGAACTAGACGTCGGCGGTGCTGTCGGAGGTCCACGGAAGCTAGGTTGCTTCATTCCCTGGTACTGGCCGGGTTGTGTAGTAGCTCGTCTTAATAGCGGGCTTGCTGACGACAGATTCGCCATTGAAGCCCTTCCCTCGCGTGACGGAAGTGGAATATCCGCCGAGGACTTAATCCGATTCCCGGGCATCGGCGAGGAATTCATGAATGAAGGCGACTGGATTGGTGTTGAGGACCGCGAACGTGTTGAATTCCCGTGTGGGTAGCCTTCGTAGTCGTATGTCTTGTTGTCGACAGGGGAGGCCTCGTCATAGCCTTGTTCGCCGTCGTGGAATTCATGTTCGAGGTATTCTTCACCTCGTCGCTTGATAGGACTTTCGTCATATGGATCGAAGCCCACGCGCATGCGTGCTTCACGGCGTACACGTCTTCGTAGTTCGCCATCACCACCCGAACCGACAGTACTGCTGTCCGATAAGAAGAAGGTGAGGAGTTCATCCGGAATGGCCAAGTGGGAGGTCTGCTGAAACTGTTGCAGAGCAGTGAGCCGGATGAGCATCTCGAGCAGGGATAGCGAGGTCTTGATCGGCGGGAGCGCCGTCGGCTTCTGCACGTTCTGGCGTATCGGAACGAAGGGCTTTTTTTGTGGTGAGGGGATGAGGTGCGTACTCAGCGGTGGAGGTGTCGACTGCGAAGGCGTGGAGGGCCGGAGATCAAGCTTAGAGAAGTAGGATGTCAGCCCTGGTGATTCGGACGGATCACGCGACGGTGTACCGGCACCCGGAGATGATTGGAGGTCGAGTTCGACTTCGGATTCGTCCACATCTGAGTCTGTAGATGGCTCTTCCGTATACACTTCGAATGCCATCCATTCTAGGTCTAGATTCGGGGGGAGACGCCACGGGTGTGTCTGTGGCTCGTCCTCTGGTGACGATTCTTTAGGAAGCTCAACAGTAGACTCGCGACGGAGCTGGGCATCTAGCTCTGACTGCTCGTCTTCAGCATCGGAGCCGGCTACAGTATGCGAGTCGTCTGAGTCGTAATTCGTCTCAACCGCCGTCCGCTCGATCATTCTCCGTGGAGGCATAGCATTCACATCTCGTTTGAGAAGAAGGATCGGATTGTTGGTCTCCCCTTCGGTGCCAATATTGAGTATTTTTCCGGTATCGGCGTAGAAGATCTTGGATATTTCGTGTATCGGAATGAGTTCTCGCACGCCAGCAAGACCTACGCCTTCATATTGGCCAGGTTGAGCTTCATTGTCGTCGAAGGTATGCACGCGGTCATCGTCTAAGTCTTCTACGATAAGCAACTGGTAAGCGAACTCGTGAAGCCGCCCCTCTGACGGTATGTGATGCTGATCAGCCTCGTCCGCCCGTCGGGTGTCGACTCCAAAAGGAGTCGGGTAGTCGTAGACATTGTCGAGCGGAACTCGCAAAAGGCTCACGCGTGCCTTGTGCATGACCTCCTTCCAAGTCGTGTTACGAATACCTTCTTCGTCTTGCGCCCTATAAGCATGGCCTGAGAAAAGCATGTACATGGAAAGTGTAAAAGAAGGTCCAATTTGCTGGGCTCTTGGCAACGACATGTTGTACTGTGTGTCACCAGACGTGAGGAAGGTACTGGCCTGCAGTAGGCGTGACGGTGACACGGTAGCGGGTAGAGTCGTGGAGAGACTGACGCCAGATGTCGTGATTGCTAGATTGATCAAGGGCACTGCATCCTCGATGCGGTTGAGTAGCTTCTTGATCTCGGCCATGATGAGTTTCAGTTCGAGGTCGTTCTGGGCACGCGACGCGGCTCTCGAGCTACCCTTTCGGGCAAGCTGGGCCTCTCCGACCGCCTTTGCGAGACGAATGCCCAGAGACTGAATGTCCCACCGGAGAGACTTGGTGAGCGTTACGGCAGATTCCAGTGAGGTATTCCCGCGGGCTGCTATGAGTTCGATCATGTCGATTGCTGGTGAGATGATCTAACTGGTTAGCCCACAACCCTACGACCAATAGGGAGAAGCTCACTCTGATTTTCCCTTCCAAGCGCAGCTGCAAAGACGCCAGCTCCTCTTTCTCATCGCCTTCCACGGTCTGATGCTCGTTAGTGTGAGACTAGGCAGCTCGATGTACTTGGGGCAGTACCAACCTTGAGCAGACGGCCGCACTGCTTGATTGCATAGCCACTTGTTATGGTGATGCCCGTCTTGATGGCATAGTTCATCGCCTGTTGAGTCACCTGGCGAAGTGTCAGCTTGGAACGCTGGCCAATGAGTTTCCATGAAGACTCATACTTTTGAAAGTAAGACCTCCATCTTGGCTGTGTGCGCCCACCGGGGCAAGATGGACTTGGATCGGTGGAGGAGGGAGATGGCCAGAGAGGGTCTCGATCAGAACTCATGAAGAGTGCAGACTGTAAATGACGTAGACGTAGCGAACACTGGCGGAATATTCTGGGGCGTGCATGTTGTCGTCGACAATGGTTGTGGCTGCGGGGGGTGCTGGCGAATACCAGGCACGGAGGGCGCTGACTCAGGCGTCACCAGCCACGCGCCTGCCCGCCGCTCGTTGGCGCCCCACGGACAGCGGACCCCGCCGAGCGGAAGGCGACCCACGTCAACTGGGCAAAATCACTTTTCGCCTGCCCACCCGCCTCTCACACCGAGTCATTCTTTAGGTGCATACGGGCTACTGATAGATAGTACAGACCCCTCCCCCATCCCTCGCCCTCCATTCCGCGAAAAAGCCTCTCCGACTGCGTCGCAGCCCCACTTCAAAAAACTCGCCGCCCGCCGAGGCCTCGACATACACCGAGACATCACCATGGCGGAATCGTGGGAGCAGGAGGAAGACAATCTGTCGCAGCAGGCGCAGGGCATGTCGCTCAACAACAACGGCCAGGGCCAGGGCCAGGGACAAGGCCAGGGACAAGGCCAATACCGCGGCGCCGGAAATGCTTTTACACCTGGCGCGTCGTCCTTCACACCTGGCGCACAGACGTTCACGCCCGGACAGCAACAGTTCCAGCAATACGGTGGAGGCTATCAGCAGCAGGGCTACGGTCAATACTACAACCAGCAGACAGGATACGCACAGCAGCAAGCGTACCCTCAGTATGGACAACAGCAAGCCTACCCTCAATACGGCCAGCAACAGCAGCAGCAATATGGCCAATACCAGCAGCCAGGCTTCGCGAACCAGTACGGCCAATACTCGCAGCAAGGTTCAACCCAGGCTCAGCAACAGCAACAACAAGCCCCTGTCAAGATAGCAAAGAGGCCAGGTGCGGGCGAGCAAGGTTCCGAAGCAGCCCCGGCTGCGGAGCCAAAAGGCGCTGCACCACCAAAGGCTAAGGTCTTGAGCATTGGCGGTGACACAGCACCCAAAGCGAAGATTTTGTCCATAGGCGCCGAGACCGCAGCACCAAAGGTCGAAAAGGCAACGGGCGGCGCCAAAGTTCTCACTTTAGGAACACCGGCAGCCGCCCCATCTGCGGCAAAAGACAGCGCCAACAAGAGTGCACCAGAGGCGGGTGCCAAAGTCACTGCCGCCAAAGCAATCGAGAAGACTGGCGATGCCAGCGCCTCCGGAAAGACGTCTCCCACCACCTCAGGCCGCAGCTCCCCAACTCCTGCCGAGGAAAAAGCGGCACAAGCCAAAGCGGCGCGTGCTGCCGCCGATGTCGAGAAGGAGCAAGCAGAAGATGTCGACGAGGAGACCCTGGCGGACATGTACGGAAAGGAGCACGTCAACATCATCTTCTTGGGTCACGTTGATGCGGGCAAGTCGACACTCGGTGGAAGTATCTTATATGCGACTGGCATGGTCGACGAGCGGACCATGGAAAAGTGTAAGTGGAGCACTTCAAGGGGTCGATGCAGACTAACAATCGCCAGATAAGCGAGAGGCGAAAGATGCTGGCACAGAGACATGGTACCTATCATGGGCACTTGATCTGACCAAAGAGGAGCGATCGAAAGGCAAGACGGTGGAGGTTGGCCGAGGATTCTTCGAAACAGAAAAGCGCCGGTACTCCATTCTGGACGCGCCAGGCCACAAGACATACGGTAAGGTCTCCCAGATACGGAAACATGCCTGTCCTACAAATAGCCACTAACCACCCCACTAGTGCCCAGCATGATTGGAGGTGCATCTCAAGCAGATGTCGGTATTCTGGTCATTTCCGCGCGCAAAGGTGAATACGAGACTGGTTTCGAAAAGGGAGGACAGACACGAGAGCACGCTATGCTGGCTAAGACCCAGGGTGTGAACAAGCTTGTGGTGGCGGTAAACAAGATGGACGACTCAACGGTAGAGTGGAGCGAGGAGCGCTACAAGGAGTGCACCACCAAGTTAACTGCCTTTTTGAAGGGTGTCGGTTACAACCCCAAGACAGACGTGGCTTTCATGCCCATCTCGGCTCAAACAACGAGTAAGTGGACCTCGACACCCTCCCATGTGTACTAATACTCACTGTTTGCAGTCGGTATCAAGAACAGGGTTCCCAAGGACCTGGCGCCGTGGTACGACGGGCCTAGTCTGCTAGAATACCTTGACGGCATGAAAGCTCTCGAACGCAAGGTCAACGCTCCCTTCATGATGCCCATATCCGCAAAGTACAGGGATCTCGGCACCATGGTCGAGGGCAAAATCGAATCAGGTATCATCAAAAAGGAAAACAAGTACCTCCTGATGCCCAACCGAGACACAGTCTCCATCTCCGCGCTTTACGGCGAACAGGAAGAAGAAATCCCCTACGCGACGTGCGGCGACCAGGTGCGCGTCCGTATACGTGGCGTGGAAGAAGAAGATATCCTCCCCGGCTACGTACTGTGCTCGCCAAAGCGGCCGGTCCATCGTGTCTCTTCGTTCGAGGCCCAGATCGTACTTCTAGACCTTAAGAGTATCCTCACAGCAGGCTACCAATGCGTGTTGCACGTACATGCTGCCCAAGAAGAAGTTACATTCACAGCGCTGCTGCACAAATTGGAAAAGGGGACAGGGCGAAAGAGCAAAAAGCCCCCGGGCTTCGCTACAAAGGGCATGTCCATCATCGCGCGGTTGGATGTCACTGGCACAGCGGGCGCTATCTGCGTGGAGCGTTTCGAGGATTACCCTCAACTAGGTCGTTTTACGCTTCGGTAAGTGTGCTAAAGAAGCTGAGGACGAACGCATGGCGCTAATTCATGAATAGGGATTCCGGCCAGACCATCGCTATCGGAAAGATCACCAAGTTGAACACAGATTCATCACTCGATGCTTAAATGCTCTCGGTAGATTATAGCGCGGTCTTTCAGTCAGAGAAGTGAAGGATAGTTACGTGTCGAGCTGATAGAGGTCACGTAATCTTACTGGCATCCGATGTAAAAGCAATGAATGTGCATCTCACAAGACGGTAGTTCCGTGACCTTGTGTGAACCATGACGACGATGTTAAAGCGACACGAGATGCACATTGAATTGTTCCACTCTCTAGACGTCAGTACATCAATCCACAGGACTAGTGATGCCCGGGACCAGTCCATCGTATGCGCCTACGTGGTGTAAATTCACGATCTTAGCTTAGTCTACCTCTTTTGGTAATCCTACCGCGTCAGCACAGACTTGGTGCGGCAAAACGCGACGAAGACAAGCCTTTTAGTGCTGCGATCAATGGATAACCTTATTTCACTTGCCGCTCTGGGAAAGTGTGCGACAATGGAAGCAGGTAGGGAAACGGAGCGGCGATTTAGTTGGTATAATTCTGGCATTAGGGTGGTCTGCTTCAAAGGACCCAGCTGCATGTTGTACGGCAGCTGTGAGAGTAGTAGATTCTGAAGCTTGGTGTTGGACCAAGTGTAACAGAGACATACTACGTAATGAGTTGTTACTTGGCCCAGTTGATATCAAGAGAAAGCGAGAACGATAATTGATGCGGGTTGGCCATGACGTGGTTCTCTCACCTGCACTTGAACCGCGGAAGCATTCCGTCGAAAGATCAACGCAGGGATCACAGCCACAACCGCCACACAACAACCCTCCACCGAACTTCCCCCAAATCTCCACAACCACAACTCCATCCACATCACGCACGTCGCGCCCTTCCCCAAGACTACCACCCACCATGCAAGGCTTCAACATGGGTCGGTACTACCCACCTGACGCCTCCAACCCTCCCACCTTCAATACCACCCACCCACTCGGCGCGCGCGCAAAGAAAGCTCCCCAAGGCATCCTTACCGTGCGCTTCGAGCTTCCCTTCGCCGTCTGGTGCTCTACCTGCAAACCCGCTGCCATCATCGGCCAAGGCGTACGCTTCAATGCCGAGAAGAAGAAGGTAGGTAATTACTACTCGACGCCTATATGGAGTTTTCGCATGAAGCATACGGCATGTGGTGGGTGGTGGGAGATACGGACGGATCCGGCGAGTGCGACTTACATCGTTGTCGATGGTGCGAAGAAGAGAGATTATGGGGAAGGTCTTGAAGGCAAGGAGGCGGAGGGGGATTTGAAGTTTCTGAGCGAGGAGGAGAGGGAGAAGAGGAGGGTGGATGCTTTTGCGGGCTTCGAGGGAAGAGTTGAAGAGAAAGGCATCGTGGAGGGGAATAAAGAGAGGGTGGAGGAGTTGTACGAGAAGGCGGAGGTGTGGAGGGATCCGTATGAGGTTAATGCTAGGTTGAGGAAAGGGTTTAGGGTGCAGAGGAAGGTACTGAAGAAGGAGGAGAGGTATAAGGAGGGGGTGCAGGATAAGTTCAGTTTGGGGATTGATATTGTGGATGGGACCGAATCCGATAACATGAGAGCAAAGATGGTGGAGTTTGGGGGCGCCGGGACGAGTGAGGCATTGGTTGAGGAGGCGGTGCGGAGACCGCTGTTCAAGATTGAGGATGGGCGTGGGGAAGAAGAGACGAGTTCGAAGACGGAGTCCCATGCAAAGATGCTCAAGTCGGAGATTAAGGCTGAGAAGAGTCGGCTTGAGTTGAGGCAGACGCTTGTTGGGAATACAAGGGCGATTATCGATCCGTTTCTGGCTGCCGACATCAGGGGCGCGCCGAGAATGGATTTGGGCATCTTGAAGCGGAAACGGGATCCGAGTCCGAGCCCGGTGCCGGACACCGGAGCATCGACATCGCAGAATACAATTACACCGGATACCATGCCAGAGAACACCTTGAGGAACACTTCGCTTGCGAAGGCGCTTGTCGAGTACGACTCAGACTGAATACCGGGGTACATTCCTTTTTACGGAAGGAAAAAGAACTACTACGATACTGGAAGGTTTCGGTTTCTGCAATTTGGATTCCTCGTACCACGGCTGGCACTCCGCCCTCCTGCCACCACCCTCAGGTTGCCATCCGACAAGGGCCTCAACACCCATCTCCGCCTCGAACGGAAACGGCTCGTATGCATCCTGGCGAAGCACTGCAGATGCGACTATCGCGTGAAAATGCCAACAAAAATCACATCCTGACACCGCCTACCCAGTTTCTGATGGAGTCGAGGCACTGGGGTCACGTTATGATCTGGCAGTTGTGATGATTAGCGATGACGTCACAACACGACGCATACGAACTACCAACGAGTTGAGATATGCCACAAGTACGCAGTAACTCTCAGATCTCCTCCTCATTGTAATGAAGTTATTTCCCATATCACGTGGAGGGCAAGACGTAATCCGAGTATCCTTAGCACAAACCAGGCAACAGCCGACACTTCTACGCCACCACCTCGCACCTTCATCTACCGGCAGCATTAACGCCCATTGACTTTGGTTTTTGGCCAACCTTTCAAAATGGAAGTAGTCTGTGCGACGTCCTACCACGAAATCCTCGCCGAATACAGCTTTCCCATCGAACCACTGCGAGACTTTGAACTTGATGGCAAGCCCGCACAATACGTGGTAGGCCACCCGAAGGTATGGGGTGGCGAAGATGGAATCATCGAGTTTGGCGAGGAGGTCAAGGGAGATCCAGAGAGAGCACACTACCACAGCGCAGTCAGCTCCGACGGCAAGTTGCTAGCCATCAGTGCGAACCGTGAGCGCATTCTCGTTTACGACATCGGCACGAAAGAGCTGCGGCAAGTGCTGGAAGGAACGGGGCCTCTCGCTTTCAGGCCAAGTTTATCGGAGGAAAAGGGCACAGCAAATGCATCACAAAATGAAAAGAAGGGCATTCAAGCTCCAGAGTACATCCTGATAAGCAGCATATCCGACGCAACCTTGCGCGGAAGAGAGGACAACAAGCTCATTCTTTGGGACCTGGATCAGTGTGGCCGTGTTCTTGACGAGGAAGAGCGAATCGACCCTTCCGCCTTCGCTGACAAGGCTATTGACGCGATACTCCCAGATTTGGTGGCGAACCACGAATGGTCCAGAGACTTTGTTGCTGCTTCGACTCTGCACTCGAGCTTCACAAAGGCACTACGCGAGGTTGCATCGGACCATCGCAGGAGGGACAACACCGTGTTCGAGAATGTCAGCATCGGAACCTTCAACTCGGAACCGTTCAGCCATGATGGGAAATTCTTGCTATACCTCTCGCAAAATAGCACGACGCAAAATGGCATGCGTGAACCGCAAAGTCTTCCCCATGTCATTGTCTATGACCTCGACCTTGGGGCCGAAGCACACCGTCTGTCTGGCCATACAGATGCCATCATGTGGACCGGTTTCAGTCCTGACGATCAACATATTGCTTCCGTATCGTGGGACGGCACGATGCGCATGTACTCTGCCTCGACCGGCGAGTTGGCATGGACGACGGTGGACTCGGGAGGGCAGAGCTGGTGTGCCGCCTTTTCGCCAGATTCGACACACATCGTGTGGAGTTCTGCTAGTGGTAGTGTGATACAGCTTCACAACGTTGGTAATGGTAAACTCGTATCCAAGTTCGCAGGAAAGTTGAAAAGTTGGTGTCGCTGCTTCAGTTGGAATCCCGACAGTGAGCAGATTGCTTTCTGCGAAGGCGAAAATGCATTTGTCTGGCGTCCGTTCGATGGTTCTACTGGCACGGTAGCACAACACTATCAGATCGAAGACGAGAACGATTGGCGGCTCTGCTCGTCAGTTCAGCAAGTGACTTGGATGGGCGCCGGGAGGTTGCTTTGTCTGCAGATGTCTGATGGCTCGAAATTGGTTTATGATACCCGTACCAACGGCAAGGAGCTCTTCCAGCGATCGCACGGTACAAAGATTGGCTGGCAAGATTTTGGGTTGTATGGTCTATTCCAAGGGGCCAATGATGATGAGGAGGTCTACCTTTTCGTTGACGAGGATGGGAAACTACGATTCTGGCGGAGGGGTCTCGCCCTCCCGCCTTCGTCAACACATGGACGGGAGCAAGATGTGGTTGCTGTGCCGCAAATCGAAGATAATTCCGCCTTGGCAAACGAAAGTTTAGGACATGGGGTTCCGACCGAGAATAAGCCCCTAGTGGCAGGTAGAGATGCTTGGGCGGATAGCGGCGCTGCTCTTTGGACGGCTGAGTGATATATCCATACGTCCTTCAAAGTACAGGTTGGAATGCAGCTTCCATATTTCTCTTTCTGGGAGCATAATGCTACACATTGCACTAAAGCCTACTTTGAATCTTCTCCAAGGTATCACCAAGGGCATACTCGCTACCAACAGTCTTCGACCGCACCTTTTCGCCATCTTCCTTCGTCACATACCGAGCTTCGGTCGCAGGATTATATTCAAACTGACTGCTTTTCCGGATCTCTTCATCACTGACTTTTGCGTTTTTCGCTCCGTCCGCTCTCTTGTACACAGTGACGACGACTGCGCCGCCCAGACCCAGGTTATGTTGCAGGGCCACGTCTGCATCTTCGGCAAGTCTGTTATTCGCCCAGCCTCGGAGCTGCCATGTCAGTTCAGCGCACTGTGCCAGGCCGGTTGCGCCGAGGGGGTGGCCTTTGCTGATGAGACCGCCGGACGGGTTTACAATAGGGCCTTTCCCGCCGTATGTGATGTCGCCGTTGCGCACCATATGGTGCGCTTTACCCGGTTCGCTGAAGCCGAGCCCTTCGAGCAGAATAAGCTCGTTCGCGGAGAAGCAATCGTGCAGTTCGCATACTTTGATGTCCTTGGGCGAGACCCGGGCCTCTGCGAGAGCTGCCTGTGCCGCGCGTCTCGTCATGTCATATCCCACCAAATCCATAGACGACTTGGAGTACAGTTGAGGAGAGTCGGTGAGCAGCGACTGCCCAGCCATAAGGATCGCCTGATTCTTCAAGTGCGGCCTCGCATCCAAGAACTTCTGCGACACAATCACAGCCGCACCAGCGCCGTCAGACGTAGGCGAACACTGCAGCTTGGTCAACGGCCAGTGGATCATAGGGGCCTGCTCTATTTGCTCCAACGTGTACACGTCTCGAAACTGGGCGTACGGATTCCGCTGGCTGTGCTCGTGACTGATGCGTGCGATCTCAGCGAAGTCACGCGCTTCGGCGCCATACTTCTCCATGTACTCCTTTCCGGCGTTGGCAAAGTACTGTGCATTTGGCGGAGTCTTGTCGATACCTCGTGTGTCGGCCATCATGCGCATGGAAAGGCCCATTGGAGAAGGACGGTCGTTCCAGGTAGACTTTATGGATCCCGGCTGCATCTGCTCGAAGCCGATGACAAGGGCGCAATCAATCGCGCCGTTTTTGACAAGGGTGCGTGCGAGGTGGAGGCCTGTGGAACCAGTGGCGCACGCGTTGTTGGTGTTATAGATTGGTATGGAGCTCATGCCGAATTGATAGAAGATCCTTTGCCCGGACGTTGTATCGCCGTAGCAGTAACACGCTACGCCGGTCTCCACGTCGTCGTAGTTGATCTGCGCGTCTAGCATGGCTTTGACGCCGGCTTCGTAGCCCATTTCTGGATATGCGCGCGTAGCTCGCGGCTTGATGAACTTGGTGAGGCCGACGCCGAGCACATAGGTGGGGATCTCGTTCTTTGTTGTTGGTGCCATTGTAGTTGATTTCCTGAGAACGTAGGATGGAGTGTGTGTTGGGAAGAATGTATGTAGTTGTTGTCGTGGCTCTCTACGCAGCACGAAGCTCAAAAGTAAGCAGTCCCGAACCGAGGTCCACCACGCGCAGACGAGCTTACCCCACCCATGTCTCTTCTTACGAGTCGACATACAGCCACCTCGACTGACTTGGACATTCGAAACAGCCACGATCCTGGTTGTGGCTTGCAACCGCACGCTCACAACGTTCGCTACTCCTGTGCGACTGCACCAACCGCGAAGCTGTCCAGCATAGCGCAACTCTGCACCGCAACCCAACATAATATTCCCACATTTATTCGCTCGCTTCTTTTGGCAGTGATATGCTCCAATTGCGTTCTCACATTCGTGGATCGTCGTGGGTAACATCCGGCAATTGGCATTGCGTCCGGGTACACCCAGATATATTGCAATCCAACCGGGTCGTTGGCCCGCAACGTCGACTACTCGTTTAACTTCCACCAGTATAAACATCATATAGTGTAGCAACGTAATAATAGGGTAGGATGCATGCGCACCAATCAATCTTCTTCGTCAATGGTGCCGGATGAGGGAGTCTATCCGCTGATCTCCTTTCAATTAATGTAGATGGACAGGAGGTGTAACCTGGAACACGATGGGGATAAACCAGGTATGATGTGTGTATAAGAGCAATGAGACCGCAGAATGCCCTGAGATTCGTTCACGCTCCACTGAACACGCACGTTTCCACTAGTCACTCTCCGAACGAGCGTCGAAATGTTGCGACAATTAGCCCTCTGGGGCTCAGTCCTGGGATCCCTATCCCACGCATGGCCGACGGCCGACCTCCCGCTATCCTCCCCCGTCGAGGCAGAACGCATTCCCATCGACCCTCGCCAAAACAAGTACTGGGTACCGCCCATGAAGTCCTCGATCCAGTTCATCCTAACGGGCATCCCCGACGTCGACGAGGGCTTCATCAAGCCCGAAACCGGTATCTACGAGCTCGACATGTTCTGGACGCCTGACGAAACAATCGCCAAGTTGAAAGAACTCGGTCAGCGATCGGTATGCTACTTCTCTGCTGCGACGGCGGAGAGCTGGAGAGACGACTATAAGCAGTTTCAGAAACAGGATCTGGGGAAGGAGTTGCCCGACTGGCCGGGGGAAAAGTACTTGGATATCAGGAGGGACAATGTTTTCAAGGTTATCAAGGCGAGGATCGATCTTGCGGCAAAGAAGGGGTGTGACTCTATTGAGCCTGATAATGTTGGTGTGTTCGCACCTTTTCGTCCCGTCGTCGACTTGATCATTGCATACTTCGCAATACTGACACATGATTCGCAGATGTGTACTCGAACGACCACGGTTTCAAACCCGAAATCACCTCTGACGACACCATCGCCTACCTCCACAAGATCTCGACCTACGCCCGCAGCAAAGGCATGTCCGTCGGCATAAAAAACTGCATCGAGATCCTAGGCCCCATCTTCGACGACGTCGACTTCGCCATATCCGAGCAATGCGTGCAATACCTAAACTGCACCGTCTACTCCAACTTCACCACGGCGCCCCGTGCGGGCACCGTGGCAAAGCCCGTCTTCGAAGTCGAATATGTAAACTACACCTACAGCGGCAAATGGTCCGAACAGGGCGTCGCCCTCGACCCCTCCAAGTTCCGCATCAGCAACGTGGATTTCCCCGGACTCACGAACGAGAAGTTGAGACGCAAGTTGTGCAATCTGGACGAGCCGGGCGCGACCGTGGAGAATCCATATTTGAAGATTAATACTATACTTAAAACGCTGGATTTGGATGGGTTTATCATGTTTTGTGATGGGAGGGCGGAGAGGTCGAGGACGAAGGATGTGGAGAATCAACGGGGTGGGGGAGGAAACGAGGATCGTTTGGCGCGTAGGGATAGGGGCGTGTATCGCAGGGGTTGGGCGAGGGAGCAGATGTGGAGAAGGATGGGGGGAAGGCCGTTTGAGCCGTGAGGTCGTCCGTGTGGGATGGGTCCAGGGGGACCGGGCTTCCCAGCCGGTGTAGGTGTAGCATGGAAGCCACGATCAACTGCTTCACTCCTTTCTCTTCTCGTGCATCTTTTCTCTTCTCGTGCGTCCTATCTCTTCCCGTGCGTCCTTTCTCTTCTCGTGCGTGAACATCTTCGGGTACGCTGATTTACAATCGACCGCGCTTGAGAAACTTCATCCTTTAGTATAGCCTGGACGCCTCTCTTGGACAATACATAGTCCCGCAAATAAGGGCAGGGCCTGTGCGTCCCTATTTCGCGATGTAAGACCTACGCATGGGCCAGTAGATGCAGCGAGTGCGTTGACACGAGCGGATGTGATCGGCTCACCGGTGAGTAGAATGCCAGTCGGGCCCGACGGGAATCGAGTCGGGCCCGACGGGGATCGGTGCATAATTGAGAGTTCAGCCCGGTCTGCTTACACGCTCGTGGATCCCACGACCTGCGCCAAGTAACATGTCAGGTAGGGCCAAGCAATATGTCAGGTCTGAGCCACCACCTTGCGTACGACTTGATAAGGTGCACCACAATCCCTGGGTTCGTTGTATTATCTGTGTGCTTCGGCAGGAGAGAGATCAGTGCACTGTCGTGTTGGGTGCCAAGAAGGATGCTATGAACCCTGGTCAGCACCTTGTTAATATCATCCAACGCTTTTTCCATAATCGCACGATGCACACATGGCGGAAAGAAAGGAGCAATTGATAGTAGTATAGTGAAATGTGTGCTTTCTCTATTTGTAATCTAATTGTAAAGAGTTCCCGTTGCGATGTTCCATTGCGCCTCGCAGTCATTGAAAAATTATCTATTGACGCGACAATTATCCCGTGGTATCGTAATTGCAGAAAAGGTCGGAAGAGTTCCTGGTATCAAAAGCGTTCTAGTAATAGCCCTTGCATGTCGCACTGGTCGCCCGTTCGAACGGGTCCCTCTACTGGAGATGGTGGCTCTAGCTCTGAATCATCTCCGCTGAACCTTCCTCGATGTTCTTGTTCTTTGACTTGCTGCCAATGGTGTTTCCGAGGGCAGGGAAGCAAAAGCCTGGGTGGAAGACGGTCATGGTGAGCACCGAAAGGGTGATCATCACACCCTCGAGGGCAATGAACTCGGCCTCGTTCCTCATGAGCTCGGTCCTCCAGCCGCCTGATAGCTCGGGGATACGGTAGACGCATCGTACGAAGATGCCCAGGTAGGCGATGAGAATGCCTCCGACGAAGAGGCGGAATTTGCGGTCGTGAAGCAGGGCCCGGGCGCCGGCGGAGAGCTGATCGGCGCGGCGGCGTGTGCGGATGGTGTACTCCACAAATAGGACGCCGAAGACGAAGAGGATGACGACCTGGAAGACGACACCGGCGATCATGAGGTTGGTACCGACGTCCAGGAGAGAAGATCCAGGGTCGGCGGAGGCAGCGATACCGCCGCCCGCACCTTGGAGGACCAGGGAGAAGATATCACCGCCGATGAAGAGATAGGTGTACAGAGCAGGGCGAAGGCGCGACCATGATTCGCCAAAGGTGATGACGAAATGCTTCAGAGTCAGGTAGATGCCGGCGGCAATGAAGGCGGGGGCAATGATGAGGCAGCAAATCTGGATCTGGAAACCAAGCGAGGAGTACGGGTTGTCGTTCATGATGATGCGACCGGCGTAGCCGATGGTCTCAGCCAGGCAGCCCAAACACATGGCAATCTGCAAACCATGTTAGAGAGGTTGTTGCCAATGGGCATGTTGTACTGACCATATATGTCCATGTCTTGTAGCGTATGCCAAAGGCCAAATTGAGAACGATGCCTAGGCCGAAAAACGCGGCGAAGAAGGCGTTCGCACTCAGGCTTGGATAGTAGCCGTAGATGGTCCGCTCGACAGTGCACTCGGCGGTGACGGAGACGCAGTAGTCGGGAGCGGGCGGGTGGATGTTGCCGCCGGCCATTGCGGTGGTTGTGGAGGTTGTGGAGGTTGCGGAGGTTGCGGGTGGGAAGGTTGGATACGGGAGGGGCGTTGGTGCAAGGGCTAAGGCTGAAGAAGGGACAAAGAAGACTGGCTTGAAGGCGCTGTGCTGATACAGGCTGGTTCTGGAGCTGGCGGGTCCTCCTTATATCTTTCGCGTATCAAAGGCCATGGTCCCCGTCGGAGGAACAGGCAGCCGAAAGCGAACGACTCGCATTCTAAGCGTGCGCTTGGCCGCGTGGACGCCCAAGCGAGCACTAGCATGGAGGCCATGGCGCCTTGTTCTGACAGGCGCTGGTCGGGGGCGTAGTGAAACGTGGGCAAAGACGGGTGATGCGTCATGGATCCATGGCGGAGCAGCCTGGCGGAGCGGGCGGTCGCCGGTGGAGGTTGTTGAGGCCGCGGGATGGAGGGAAGTCACGCCGAGCGTGCCGGTCGCGCCTGCTCATCCGGCCGTTACGGGGCTAGGGCCCCCATCGAAAACTCCGACTGGCCAATCGCCGCCCGCCATGGCGCCAAGAGCAGATCGGAGCTACGCTACGACCATGTCGGCATCGACCCAGCCATGCAACCACCAAGCGAACGTCCCATACCCAAGCCAGCACGACGACGACAACACCTCGTGGCCCCTCGTATGCGCAGGCTCACGAGCGTTCGCTGGAAGCTGTGCATGGCTGCTGCCGACTCGACACACGGCGACTCATCGCGACTCATCGCGCAGCCGCACCAGGGCAACATGGGCGACACGTCACCACCTCTTGTCCCTCGAGTTCGCTAATCATGCCTCTTCGGGAATAAAGTGTCGCGCGAAGCCCAGCCTTACCACCATCCCCACTGTCTGGACCCACGTGCCTGGGCTCCAAGCCGGGAGCGTCAATCATTCCTCACCGGCCGTAACCCACCGGTCGAACCTCTTTTGCTGCGCACACTTAATGACAACCTTGTGCTTCGCATTCCTTCGCACACCGACCGAACATGGGCGACTCCTGGACACCGCTGCTTGGTCATATCGTGCGAGGTCGACCCTCCGATTGGGTCTAGCCATAGTAAGCTGATCCTGAATCCTCCGTGTCGCGAAACTTCCTATTACTGCCTGCCAAGGCGCGTTGATATTCCTGGCAGCTGAAGCCATCTCTTTGACTGTCGCCAATACCGCTAGCTCCCAGTCAGTGACTGAGCTTGCGGTGGAGCTTGACGACTTCTTTGCACGACCAAGCAATCCTGCGCCGACTCCCGCCATCACTCACCTACCTTCCATCAAGGACAACTACATCGAGCCTTTCACCAGAAGTTACGACTGCCGTGAATCTCCTCCACCCAGCGCTGTCGATAGTGCCTGCTACTGTCTCTCACCTTCCTCGAAGATTTTGGCCGTTACTGTCGAGACCCCGAAGCCCATACTATGCGACTCGAGGATACCTGTCAGGGGGCTATGGTCCATGGACACTGGCCTTCTTGGCGATATAATCTTAGACGGTCGACAATCCCTTCACCAGGGGCTCGGACATGGCGGACATGGCGATCGCGGCGACCATCTGAAAAGTCTGCCAGAGCTGCTCGATGCGCAGCATGACCTACGAGCTCCATGGGAGATGGGATCTTTCGCGCGAAACGCGTGGGTGTACAAGTCCGTCAACTCGATTGCCTTCGCCCCTATCGTCCAAGGCGGCATCTACGTAGCCGTAGCCGTTCCGCGAGGCGCGCCCATCGACAATGCTAGCGCAACAAAGACCCTGCCCCACACGCGACCTAGTTTTAACCTTCGAAGTGGCTGAGCTGAGGCGCTGAACGGAGGCTAAGTGAACCATCCAAGTGCAACATTGTACAACGGGAGGGAGGATGAGCCGCGATGTCCCCGCTTCCCCTTGGCCTTGGAGAATTTGGAGGACATGAGGGACTATCCTGCCTTCCCTTTCGCAGTGCAACTGCCTGCCACGGACGACTTTTCCCTGAGACTGCCGATCCATACTGGTAAACGGAGCGTTGTGCCAGCCCATTCCTCATCACCGCTTTGATGGTCAGGTTAACAGAACTGTTTCCTCGTCACTGCAGTATGACTAGGGCTTGACTGCGTTGTCAGGCTGGTAGCATCCTTCGATGAAGCCATCGTACTCTTCAGTCTATTACCACGCTCATTGGAAAAGGAACACTCGCTAATATTGACCAACTCTGCACATCACGACATATGAACAACCTCCGAGTCAGATCTTCGTATTGCAATATATTGCTCAGCCTTACACTTTTTTCCAACCACATATAGAAGATAACGGACGGAACTGCTTTCCGAGCTTAACACGTCGAGAGGCTTGGGTATTCAAGTGCACAACTAACAAACTCACCATGAACTTTGCATGTTCACATGTGCGAGGCCGCTCACGCACTTGCACGCGTCGCACGCTTTTGGCGTTGCACGATCGGCGCTAGAAATTAGCGCCATTTACGAAGTAGCTACCACCTGAGACGTCCCCCTTGTTCGTCAAAAATCACCGAAGAAGACATGCAAATAATCTCCACACAACCTCCAGGTAGATCTTGCCTTGCAGCATCGCCAGATGCTGCGAGCGCCCCTATCACCGGGCACACAGCGAGGCGGGAGATCTGCACTAGCTGAACCGGGAACCAGGAACACGCCTTCAACCATGCTGCTTCCGTCCCAGAGTTGCTGATCCCAATGTCCTATCAGCGCCTCTCCAAGAGCATCGTCAAGTTTGCGCCTCCCTTCACGAGCATCTGCTTTGAAAGCGAGCGCCTTTGATGCGCCTGAACTTTCGCACTGATACTCCTGTTGATCTCAATACTGCGGATCTCCAGCTCGCCAGCCCACAGCTAGCTGCCAGCATGAAGCTTTGTTGAGCGCATGGTGGCTCAAAAGGCGTAGAGCCCGGCGTCAACATGCCGGAAGAGTTTTGTTGTGATTCACCTGCTCAAATTCGCTCTTTTGGAGGATACTTGGGAACACTCGCTTCGAAGAGACATGTCTCGCACGCTCGTTTTCGCGGTTTTCGCCAGCTTGGTGTGCGCAAAGACCGTCACGTACGATTTCAACATTGGTTGGGTCATTGTGAGTTCTGTTGGTTCGAGACATGGGTGACAGCCATTGACATACTGCTAGGCCGCCCCCGATGGATTTGCCAGACCCGTCATCGGCATTAACGGACAGTGGCCGTCAGTGTGCCCAGAAATCCAGCTCGACACCGCTAATGGTACAACAGAATACCCACAATTGAGGCGGACGTCGGCGATACCATCGTTGTGAAAACTCGCAACTCTTTAGGCAATCAAACCACTTCGCTCCATTTCCATGGCATGGTTCAAACTGGAACGGTGGTGAGCGATGGACCCGTGGGTGTTACCCAATGCGCAATGGAGCCTGGAGAGACGTATACCTACACGTTCAAAGCATATCCAGCTGGAACCCATTGGTACCACAGTCACGACGTACGTTCCCACCACAATGTTCCCAGCAGCTTCGCACGCAGACAGACTTGTGCTGACAACACTAAAGAAGGGCCAATATCCAGATGGACTGAGGGGCAAGATGATCATTCACGAGCCTGAATACGAGGCTAGCTTGAATGTCGCCCAGCAAATTCCTGTCAGCATGTCCGACTGGTACCATGACCAGATGCCTTCCCTCCTCGACAGGTATATGAGTGTAAATAACACCAATGGCGACATCCCTCCGCCTAACTCATTCCTCTGTATGTAGCCCTAGGCCACGAGCTTGTCATCTCAACGATTCGTGCTAACCATAGCTTTTTCATCAGTCAACGATACGATCTCGCCTCTGGCGTTCAACTTCGAGCCTGGAAAGCGATATCTACTGCGCATCATCAACATGGCTGCCCTGACTTGCGGTCAATTCCACATCGAGGGGCATCTCTTGAGCGTCGTTGCTGTGGATGGGCTCAAAGTCCAGCCCAGGGATGCTAACACTATCACATTGTGTGCGGGCCAGCGATACGACGCGATTGTGACTGGGAAGTCCAACCCTACAACGAGCGTGCAGTACATCGCCAAGATGACCACGGACATGTTGACGCGCCCTGTCCCGGCCGACACCAAGCTCACGGCCGTCGGAAACGTCACGTATCGTCGAGCCAATGGCCTTACCATCACGATCAATCCAAACATAACGAAGCTTTTGGGTCCTTCCTGGGTACCCGCTGTGGTTCTCGACGACGCGAGCTTGGTGCCCTTGGACAAGGAGCCCCTCCTCCGCGGGGTCACGAAGCAGGTCACTTTCCGAACCAATCAGTCATACTATGAAGGCATCGGCACGCGCATCTCGGTCGGTGCCCAGCCTTGGGTCTCTCCCAAAGTGCCATCTCTTTACACCGCTCTTTCCACGGGCAGAAATGCTTTGTTTCCTTCCACCTATGGCCCAGGAGTTGCACCACAGATCCTGAAGAACAACGACATCGTGCAGATCTACATGGAGAACCCGCAGCCCTGGCCTCATCCAATGCATCTACACGTAAGCTGCCCAATGTTTTCTTTCAATGAAATGAAACTGACCTGGGCAGGGGCATCATTTCCAGGTGGCAGGACGAGGCATAGGCGTATGGACAGGCATTGAAGCGTTGCTCAACCCTGTACCCGTGAAGCGAGATACTGGTGAGTCCAGAGAAAGAGAAACAGTCAAGTGTTCCCACTGACTCGCCTAGTTGTTATCCCGCCCTTGGGGTACCTGGTCCTGCGTTTCAAGGCCGATAACCCAGGAGTATGGTTTTTCCATTGTCACATTGACTTCCACCACGTCGGCGGCATGAACGCTGTCTTCATCGAATCACCAGACATCTTGCAGCGCCAGCAATTGACTGTTCCGCCCTCCGGCATCCGTCTATGCAAGGCCCATGGTCAAGCCCCGTTGGGTAATTGTGCTGGCCAGACCGGTTCCATATCCGCTTCAGATGCTGAGAAGCAGTGCAACACAATCTTCAACGTCGAGCAAACGCCAGGAAGATTCGGTGCATCCGACGTATGGCAGAATTGAATACATGGCAGGTGGGATGATCAACTTGGGGAGCGGTTGATTGCGTATGCGGCCGGTTTTACATATTCTGCACTGTTGCATTTTTTCTATCATAAAGTAATGGAGCGGAGGAGGGAGATGGGAGAATAGAAGATCAACACGAGTCTGCGTCCATTGATGGAATCGAAACAGGCGAAAGTTGCAAAATGTGTTTCCCGTCACTTTGTGTGTTTCCCGTCACCCTGAAACCTGGCGATGTTCTTCCTAGCGTGTTTGACGCTGTCAAATTCTGGGGAAGCGTAACCGAGTCGGGCGGTTTGAGCCCAAGCTTCCAGCCGACAAGCTTATCCGCAGGACGCTGCACAACACCGGGACACCATCACGCTGCAACGCGGAAATAGGTACTGTTCAAATATCAGGCCTCTGTCTCGTGTAGCGAAGAACAAACTTATAGCACGCACCGGAACCCGTGGAGAGACGGTCGCCGCCCCGACCTCAGCAGATCCCGTCTTACCCTGCAGAACCTCATCCCATGCTCACCCTCTCCAAATCATTTCAAATCTACGATCGCATAAAACCAAAAAATGTCTTACATCCCCAAAGTTTATCCCGCATATCGTCCAACAAGTCCCAGTCGTGAACTTTACGTCCGTTTCCAAAAGCGTTTCACCCCTGGCTTCACCTTCGTCTCCAATCCCTTCGCGTTTCACGGTCCACATTCCAGCGCCGCCCACCATGGGACAATGCCGCTCATTTATTAAAGACGCACAGAATCCTCATGCGCCTTCTTGAAGATTCCTTTCATCCCAACTACCTACTCCCATATCCTCACCAAACTGTCGATAGAGCCACCTAAGCGTTTGCGAACATGAAGGCGGTCCTCAGCCTCAGCTTGCTAAGCACCGCCTACGCCCTCACCGACCAAAAACTCGACAACCACATACCACAGCAGCCCCTCCTCCAGGAAGCCTGCCCCTCCAACTCCATTCTCCACGATGGCTCCTGCCAACCCTCAACCTTCGACCCCTCATCCGCCCACGAACCAGCAAACTTCAGATCAAACTCCACATCCACACTCTCGCTCGAAGAATCGCGGGCCTCGGCCGAAACAATAGTAGATTTCCCTTGGACCTTCTGGCCAGAATGCTACTCCAATGAGAACACCACAGAACCCGTCTGCGTCTTTACCGACCAGAACTTCGCCAATGGCCGCGGGGTGTTCATCGTGACGTCGAGTTCGCTCGCGTACCAGATGTTGAAGAAGCCCGCGTTTTCGCAAGCGGATGCGCTGGAGAGAATCAACAACCATGCCAACCCGCCGTTTGAGACCCACGACTTCCCCGGCAAAGGCCGTGGCCTCATCGCGAATAAAACGCTCAACCGCGGCGACCAGATCTTCGCCTCCACCCCACTCGTCATCACAAACCCCGTCTCCTACCAGCTCATCGAAACCGAGCGTCTGCGCCTCGCCCACCGTGGTGTCGACACGCTCCCTTCATCCTCGCAAACCCTCTTCTGGGCGCTCCTCGACCACTTCAAGGGGGACCCAGTAGACGACCGCATCAACACCAATGCTTTCGAGATCGAAATCGACGGCACAGCCCAATACGCCGTGCTCCCGGAAATCGCCATGATGAACCACGACTGCCGACCCAACGCAGCGTATTTCTGGGACGAAGAGACGCTGAGCCATTACGTGCATGCGACGCAAACGATCCACCCCGGCGAGGAGATCACCATCACGTACATCAACAACGAGAACAGCCGGACCAAGCGCATGGCCAATCTGAAGCGAAACTGGGGCTTTGACTGCTCCTGCTCGTCCTGCTCCGCGCACCCCGTCTTCACGGCCGAGTCCGACGATCGCATTGTGCAGATCGCCGAGCTGGCTACCGCCCTCGATGACTGGACGGCGGAATCTACTGCGACCCCGGAAATGGCTGAGACGATGGTTTCGTTGTACCACCAGGAGCGCTTGTTCGCGAGCCTGGGTCTTGCGTACAAGCATGCCGCCGAGGTGTACAGCAGCTTTGGCGACAAGTATAATGCTATCAAGTATGCTCGGTTGAGTGCTGAGCATAGCTTCCTGGATAAGGGCTTCAGGGATAACGATGTCTTGCAGATGCGGAATATGGCAAAGGACCCAGAGAGGACTTGGAGCTGGAAGAAGAGGGTGGGGCACAAGAGGTTTGCTTATGAGGGGGGCTGTGGACACATGCACTAAACAGTGATTGTTGATTGAGGTGCTTAGGTATTTGGGACATGGTTTTTATTATTGCATTGGGTCGGGGCTGGAGTTTGGGAAGGACAAGCGAGCTAGACTTCGCAAAATATTATGACATGGAACGTTCAAAATTGCTGCATGCATTCGGTCTTCTAATGTGACGATCGTAGTTGCCACTATATGCTTGTTGCGAGATCGTGATGACAGCAACGAAGGTAATCGCCGAGCAGTATGCTATAGTTGAAAAACCGCTATGCAACCAACTCCAATAGCCCTCATGGCCCTGGGTATCAATGCTCCAATTCAACGCCACCCGTGCCATTCCAACCCAGTCTTCCTCAGGGTAAGATCTTTGATAGCGTCTCCGCCTTCGCCCTATAATCGGCCAACGGCAGCGCAATCAACCCCGAATATCCCACATCCCCCTGCGCCTTTTCCAATTTCCTCATAATGTTCCCTACAATCTTCGCAATCCACCGGTCATTTGCAACGACATTGACAGTGTTAATGCCCGCCTTGCGCCACCCATCTTTTATTTTGGTGTTCATGCCCTTGAACGTTTGGCCCATGCGAACGTTGAAGTTAGAGGCTCGCTGCGATGCCGATGACATCTGTGAAGCCTGCGAAGCGATGGTGGCGGGTTCGGATTCCTGACTCTCTGCGCTGGCATTGCTGACGTTATCCGAAGCGACGGTCTCGGAGGCACCAGACGCAACTGAGTCAGTACGCCTAATCTCCATTTCGAGCTTATCCGTTGCCGCTCGCTTGAGTACGAGCTCTTCGTGACCCTTCTCAACCTCGATGACCTTTGTAGCTTTGACCGTTGCAGCAACAAAGTTGAGCAGCTCTTGATCAAATAGAGCTGGCAAGTGGCCGTGAGCCGAGATCTTCATAGCTGTCTCATCTTTTCGCCTGCGCTCCAACTCCTTCGTGAGCTGTACCGCCTGTGGGGTGCCCTTAACGTCCTCTATCTCTTGTTCGAGCTTCATCTCTTCGAAGTCCGTAAGCTTTGGCGGCATTCTGTGTTCATGGTGAGGAAGTAGGAATGAAGGTATCATGAACGTAACGTCTGCGCCTCCGAGATGTATGACTTCAGTGAGTTTAATAGTCTCGGGAATCGTGCGATGTGCCATTAGATCTCCAACCTTGAACTTGCAGTCAATATCATAGTCCGTGTCCATGGGCACATGACCCGTGCAGTAGAGTTTGCTGAGTCCCACGGTGAAATTGGCATCGGCCAGCCACGCTGAGATACGTGTTTCTAGTCGGCGGACTTCAGAATCCGAAGTGGAATAGTGCTTGAAGAAATGGTTTTTCATAAGTGAAACAAACCACTTTCCAGATCCGGCGGTGGTAAGGGACTCGATGTAGATAGGGTGAAAGTAGCTGATTGGATTCAGTAACAGTCGGTATAGGAGGGGCAGCCGATGCAAGAATGCTTTAATCTTCGGATGGTTGTTATGCCGAAGTGTAGATAAGCGTATTGACTTCCTCGGTGGATGGGCTATGGTCGGCCGATCATGGACGTGCGCACAAATGGCTGCCCTTCGATTAGTATCGGTATCCAAGACGCCATCAACCCCACTTTCCACCGCGATCTTCTTCAACATCTCATTGGCGAAATGGCTCGTGCTCGTATCGCAAATGTGGCGGATAGTTTGCGCGTACTCTTCTCGAGCTTTGGCCTCATCCGGCGACAGTTTCTTCACAGGCTTATCCGATGAGCCGACGTCCAATGGGCCATCGGATTTGTCAGGACCGGTTGTGGTGCCGTCAAGGGCGGCCTTTAGAATGGGCGTGTCGGTGGCCACAAATTGATCCTTTGTCATGTCGCGCTCGTTTGGGAACGGCTGGATGTCTTTGAAGCTCATTTCATCTTTGCCTTTGATGTTTGCGAATACGTCGCCGATCTCTATGCGTCGAAACAGCTTAACGACGACCTTGTCCGTCTGTATAGCAAGTTCCATATCGTCGGAGAGTTTTACCCCAACTTCGATACCGTAGGCCGTACCAGTCAAAGTTGACCAAGAGAATGTCAAGCCCCGAAGAACAAATAGGCCAATTGTGTCGGTGTCGATCTCGAGCGCGGGAAGGTCGAACAAGCCAACTGTATCTTGAATGAATTGCATACGCCATAGCATTTTCCGTAGCCGACGGCGTGCGAACTGGCCAGCCGTGTCGAATTGAAACAGGCAAGACAGTAGGAAAGCCGGATAGCACATGGCAGCAAAGACCCACCAGAGCAGCCACGACGTCGTAGCCACGGCGTATGCAAAGTTGAGGGTGGTGAAGAATGCCCAAAGCGGTACCCAAGGCAGGACGCGGTAGCCGTTTGATTCACCTAGGAAGAGCGAGCATAGCAGAAGCGGCGTTCCGGAAAATGTCCATCGCCAACTGAGCACCACGGAGCCGAGAAGAGTGGCGGCGACGCAAACCAGAGAAGTAATCGATTTTGCAGGCTTAATGCGGGGCGGGTCCAGGAAGGGGACGGGTTTACGAGGGAGGGCCTTATGCGACGCCACGTTGGTGGGCGTAAGAGTAGGCGCATCGGATGTAGTGTGGGCCAGAGGATGGATGTTCGAGGTGGTGAGAGTGGGAGCCTCGGAAGTGGAGGGCGCAAGCGGGCGAGCTTCCGACGGGGCATCCATGACTGCAGGTGGAGTAAGATGTCTTAAGTTCAGGGCGTGCAGTTATCGAGCGTCCATGGCGTGGCTGAAGTGGCAGTAGATTTTACTACGGGCGTCTTCCTTGATGTGCTGCTACTTCGTCTGCAGGTACGACGGTGTAATGACGTACACCTTGGCAAGCTAGTCTGCAGCTACCAGTGCCGTTCTTAGGCGCAGTAGCGACCGCCGAAGTCCTACTAGACCCTCTTGGTGAACTCTGGGGTCGCATGTTGCGGAATTAGGAGTGAACGCACCCGTGTTGGGTGGATACTGGTTGCGGGATGTCTTGAGCATCAATGTTCGACGATGACGTCACCGGCGATGGTATACATACTAGTGGGCTCTCATACTACGATGCCGTCAGATGCAAAGTCTTTGACAGTGTTTGCACGCGACCAATTTGCTAGAGTGTTTTGTAACGCCTCCACATGAGATATGGATCGATTTGTATGTACATACTCCTTCTATCGACTCTCCCCGCTAGTATTCCATCGCCTCCTCAAACAGCCCCCTCAACTGTTCCTTCTCAGTCTCAATGTTCGACATCTCAAGGCTAGGCGCAAGCATCAACACCCTAGCTTGTGGGATTGTACCCTCGACCAGATCATCAAGATGCTCTGACGTAAAGCCCAAATGCTTCAAGCCCCTCGGCTGATCTCCTAGCTTGATCAAGAACTCGGCAAGCGCCTCGCTCAGCACTTCACCCGCTGACTCCTTCTTGACTTGACTTATATCAACACCAAAGCATTCAGCCGCTTGGAGATGGCGCTCCGGGTTCGACGCGCCCGTGAATTTGAAAACAGCGGGAGCCGTGACAGCGACGGATACACCGTGCGGGATGATATTACTATCGGTCTGATAGCCTGGGTGCTTGTAGCCCGGATTCTGGCCCGAGATAGGGTACGACATGCCGTGGCAGAGATGTACGCCTGCGTTGCCGAAGCCAACGCCTGCAAGCGTGGCGGCGAGCAGCATTTGTGATTGGGCTTCGTGATCGTCTGGGTCCTTCACGGCGCGGGGCAGATATTTGACTGTGTCTCTGAGAGCTTTGAGCGAGAATATGTCGGAGATGGGGTTGGCGCCTTGGTACGCGGGACGGTTGATGGGGTTCGTTGGACGGGGCACGCGTTCGTAAAAGGGGATAGCAGTCCAGGATTCGAGCGAGTGACAGAGAACGTCCAGGCCAGAGGCTGCGTGAACGGCCGAGGGCATGGTGCGTGTGTTTAGCGGGTCGACTAAACCTAGTGTGGGCTTGAGGTTGCGGTGCGCAATGCCCGTCTTTGCGCGTTTCGAGACCATATCGAAGATGGCGGTGCCCGTGGTCTCAGAGCCGGTTCCTGCGGTTGTAGGTATCGCAATGAGAGGAAACAGTTTCGAGGGAATGGGCATGCCCTTGCCTAGCGGAGCGTTGACAAAGTCTAGAAAGTCGGCCTCTGTATCGCGTCAGCACTCAACTTCTTCATACTTGCTAGAACTCTGCGCACCAGGAAATGTTGTATATAAGTTCATCAACTTGGCCGTATCAATAACACTCCCACCTCCTACGGCAAGGAAAGCATCCGGCCTGTAGTTTTTCGAAAACTCATTCGCCTCTTTGATGCTACTATCCTTTGGCTCCGTCCTCACCTTGTCGAAGACCTCATATTGAATTCCTTCTCGTTCCAGCGCCTGGATCGTCTGCTTCATTGCCTCCAACTTCCTCACGTTGCCATCCGTGACCACCATAACCCTCTTTGCTCCCATGTTCGTCAGATCCATGCCCACTTCTTTTGTACAACCGGGGCCGAAGCGAATTGAGGACGCAGCCATCTCAAAAGCGTATTCCTTCTGCTGGCTGCTATCGATGGGGGTCGCGAGGGAGCGGCGGGCTTGGGTAATGGTTTGAGGGCCATGGTGGTGATGCCCTGGGTTGGAGTGGCAAGGACACGAAGGTGGATGGGTAAATTGAACGGTACGGAGAAGGTTGAGAGCACGAGCTGCGCGTGAGGGCGCTATGCGAATTGAGGTAGATATCGACATGACGCGGGGAGTGGTGACGCGAAGCGAACGCTTAAGCGGGGTAGGAAGACGAACGTCGCTATGTTTGTCTAATCCTCAATTGTCGAAGTTCGACCAGGAACCGATCGCAAAAGTATGCTGCAGAGGATGGTGTACGGGGATTGGTAGCGGAAGTGGAGGTCAAGTCCATTGTGGGAGACGGATGTGGGCTGCGGAGAAGCGTCGTAGTTGGGGAAATACATCCGAGGCATGACAGACGCCGCGGACGCGCGATTGTGGGGTACACTAGAGGGCGCGTGCTTCTTCCGAGATATCCCCATGCGTCCTCGAAGTCTCACTTTCTTCCTATACGCTCTATTCATCGAGCTGTACATTCTACTTATACGCTCTATCCATGGAATCCATAGATCCAGAGCATCTTCAGACGCATAACTTCGTTAGTGCTTCTTTAAATACAAAACCAGCCACCCGAGCAGCCGATACCCCAGCGTGATAATCAGCATATACCCCACATACTTCCCCACACTCCCCGTCCCATACCCATAACTCTCCAACACCGTTGTCCCATCAATCAAGCACTGATCATGCGCCGACGGAGGAAACATACAATAGCAACTCCCATCCAGCAGCCTTTCGCAGCTATAGCTCCTTCCCCCAAACTCGTTCACCATCATGCCCCGGAAGACGTACGCTTGGTAGTCAATGTAGTGAAATACATATCTCCAGAAGACATTGAGAGTCTGCGGTTGCACCATGAATCCATTGACGCACATCCAGAGCCCGTTCGCGAACGCCGTAGCGGCTAGTGCGACGACGAAGATGGGGATCAAAGAGGAGAGGAGCACAACGAGGGATTCGGCGGCGAGCAGGTCGAGAAATAGCCACATTACCCAGACCCAGAAGCCCTCTGCGCTGTTGCGCATGTTGCTGAGCCAATATGCAATGATGGAGAAGAGAACGGTGATGAGAAACAGGTACGGTATCCCCACGAAGAAGTTGGCGATCATGAAAGCCGTAGGGCCGTATAGTCCATTGGCGCGCTCTTTGGTGTATAGGTGTAGATCTTCGAGGTAGGCAGGGATGTAGGCGACGGCCATGAAGGACATGAAAGCCCCGCCGAAGAAAATGGCATTGGTGAAGGCGTTGATGTTCGCTTGCGTGGGTGAGAGGCGGAGCCAGACGGTTCCCATCATAATTGCAACTAAACGTTGGGGTACAAAGTCAGTAAAGTTCATCGAGAGGGGCGGTAGTGGGTATTGATTCAAACTAGGAGCCGCGTCGTCTTGGATTTACGACGCAGTTTGTACCCTGGAGTTACGTACGGCCCATATACATTGCGATGCGAATGCCGTATGCAACGAGGTCGCGATACGACTTGATGAAGGAGCGGTGCATGAGCGTGAACGGGAGGAGGTACGGGTTTGCCGTGTCATGCGTGAATGCCGTCGCCAGTGTGGTAGTGTATGTCTTGTAATGCTTGATTTCGGCCGTGATGGCTACAGCGTGTGCCGATTGCGTCCAGGAAGCGTGTAGATCGGCAAGCAGCTCTTTAGGTTTATCATCTGTTGAGAAATCGGTGTTGACTAGTTGAATAATGTATTCTGCCGGGTTGGTGTACAGAGGCATCTCGTATCCGAGACTTGCGAAGTATTCACGGACATCTGCGACGCGTCCATTGTAAGTTGCCTTGCCACGGGATAGCAGCAGGAGTTTGTCGAATAGCTCAAAGGTCATCGTAGAGGGTTGGTGGATGGAGGCAATGACCAAGATCTGAGCACAGGGTCAGCCACAGCATTGCTAGTCCTGGAAAATCCTTCACTTACGTTGTGTTTCTTCGCGATATCCCGAACGAATTTCATAACTTCGTAGCTCGCGGCAGAGTCCAATCCACTCGTTGGCTCATCCAAGAAGAGTATTTTGGGGGCTGTAATCAATTGGCTCGCTACGCTGACCCTCCTCTTCTGCCCACCAGAAACGCCTTTCCTAATTGGCGTTCCAATCAGAGTGCTGCTCTGACCATGTAGACCGAACGCAGTGAGAAGAACTTCGATTCGTGCGATCCTTTCCGACTTGGACACAGAGCTGGGATAGGTGGTCAGCCTTGCATGATGCAACGCGCATGGGTATTGCTTACCTTGGAAGCGCCAGCCGGGCAGCGAAGTCGAGCGTCTCTCGTACGGTAAGTGACCCGACCAATGCGTCGTCTTGCTCTACGAAGCTCGACAGTTTTCTGAAGTTCCTGAGATCTGTGGTGGCGCCGTTGAGATATATAGATTGTTGGACCGAGGCGCTGGTAGCTCGATGAGCCAGGACGTTGAGGAGTGTTGTCTTTCCGGAACCACTAAACCCGTTAGTTATGCTCAAGTTCGAAGGCTAGACGGGGAGAGCTTACCTGGGCCCCATGAGAGCCATCATGTCACCTGTGCAAGGTCAATTAGGATGAGCGCTATGCGATGATCTGCTTGACGTACCTGCTTTGACAGTGCCATCAATACCAGATAGAATCTGCAACGGCTGTTTGGTGTGCCGGTCTTTCACAGTCACCGTGATGTTCTCCCAGCTAAAACTGTGTACAGACTGATTCGTTAGGTGGGCAGAACCATTGCCGGCATGCTTCTCTAGATCAGACATGATGGTGTCGAACGGAAGAGATCAGAAATGGAATTGGATGAGAGTTCGACGAACTGAATCATGCAAAATACTAGGCAAGAGCGTCTATAAGACAATGGGAAAAAACATAAGGCAGTTTGTAAGGCTATTTACTGTGCCTCCCATTTTGTGCAGTAGCGTCATCAATCGGCGAACGCACCCAGTAAGCGGAGCCCGGGGACCTTCACCGTGCCTCGAGTATGCGAGTGAGCGGCGTCTTGGCTCAACTCGGCGTAGTGTGCGATCGTATGGGATCAATAATAGAGCATGGGGCCAACATGGGCTGCCACGCGGCGTTTGGCTGATCGCCGGGCTGCTGGAACCCGTTCGGTGAGGACAACGGCTGAGAGTCGACAGCGTAGCCCTGCGCCGCACAGACCTCCACCTCGCCGACTACAGCTGTAACATTTGTGTCTATGACTCCGGCCCCTTTATCGCAATGTCTCCGCAGACGGGTTAAGTGAAGCTTAGTCCCACATTTGCCGCACGTTCAAATTCACCCTCTTGCTCTCCATCCATCCTCGCCACTCTTCATACTCGTTCTTAGTACTATCCACATCGCCTGCGGGCCAGCTTTTCAGGTATGCGGGACAGGTCCCCGACAGAATTTGGGGCACCCCGTGCCATGCAAATCGGGATGGACCGCTCATGTAGACAGCGCTCCCGGAACGTAGTCTCAGTGTGAGAATCTTGTCTTGGGTAGCACCGGAAGAGGGCCCTTCGCTCGCTTCAGTAGACTTAGCCGTATCTGAAGATGTGCCTATGACGAACAAAGCATCGCATCCTAGACTGATGCTGATCAGACCGGTCGCACTCGACTCGGCCACGTCGCGGTGCATGCTGAGGGTGTCGCCGGGCGAGTACAGGTTTACTATAGCTGCTTCGGCTGTGGTGTCCTCGAATGCGCTCTGCAGGAGCAGCTTGATGTCGGACGGGAAAGCTGGAGGGGTGGTATCTGGGTAGCGCTTCTGTGTCCAATCGTACTGGCCACCAAGTGTCATCCAGCGCATTTTCTTGTTCAACAGCTGAGCTGTGCCAAGCGGGCGGTGAACGGAAGGATCGATAGGGTGTGCAATGACATGGAGAGATGTTGGGGACACGGAGAAGAAGGATGAGGGCGAGGGTGGGTATGAGATATTGTAATGAGCGTGAAGATTGGTGCGATGAGAAGCGTGTGAGAGATCTCGATGAAGCAGCCGGGAAAGGAGCGCACGTTGGACCTGTGCTGGCAGCAATGAAGGAATGATGTGAAGGCCTACCTCTGGTCAGGTCCAGGCTAATTGAGACTCGTGCTATTGAACTCGTTGCAGATGCGCTGAGGCGTACCTGGCATGTCTTCGTGTTCGTACACGGCTATCCGCGAGGCTGCTTCCGATTCGGCCATACCGCCCACAAAGGAGCGAAATGAAGCGGTCAAGCTGTCAACGTCCACTTCCCTGACAACATGCAGTTTGCTTGTTGGATCTGCGGATACATCTGGCGGCAGACGCACGATGCCGGGATCGGAGTCCAGATCCTGCACGCTCATCTTCTGGTACTTTTTGTAGACATTGCGGATGCTGTCCGGGGGACGCTGGTATGGATCGAGCGCGCCCATGTCGCGCCACGACACGAGGTGGGAAGGCTGATGATGTTGAGCGGGGGAGGGTTTTGGAACAATGAAAGATGGCGGCTGCGTCGCGTCGAGAGGCGCTCGGGCCAGGCGGCCTAGTAAAGCGCGCATGTACACAAACATCGCGGGCCCCGCGAGGACACAAGGCACAGAGTTCCAAGGCCCACGACCCACGACCCGCACTTGTTCACTTCCAATTCCCCTTGACCCATCCGAAACGCCTTTGATCCGGACTTGTGCAGCTAAACACGCCCAAGACCACACGCCATGGAGAACTACCAGAAAATGGAGAAGATTGGAGAGGGTGAGGGCACTGCTGCACTCCAGACGCCCGCATGCTAACCCACTGCAAGGCACATACGGCGTCGTGTATAAGGCGAGGGATCTCTCTACTAAGGACCACCGCATCGTTGCGCTCAAGAAGATCCGCCTGGAGGCAGAAGATGAGGGCGTGCCGTCGACGGCGATCCGGGAAATCTCCCTCCTCAAGGAGATGAACGATCCAAACATCGTCAAGCTACTCAACATTGTCCACGCCGACGGCCACAAACTATATCTCGTCATGGAATACCTGAACCTGGACCTGAAGAAATACATGGAGGCGCTGCCGGTCAGCCAGGGCGGTCGTGGCAAGACCCTGCCCGAGGGGTCTGGGTGCGCACCGGGCTCGTATGGCCTGGGACCTGACATGATTAAGAAGTTCATGCGTCAATTGTGCGAGGGTATACGGTACTGCCACGCCCATCGTGTGCTGCATCGCGACCTGAAGCCGCAGAACTTACTCATCGACTCGGATGCCAATCTGAAGCTCGCGGATTTCGGCCTGGCGCGCGCCTTCGGAGTGCCGCTGCGGACCTATACTCACGAGGTGCGTTCTTGATTCCGATAGCCATGCAATGGCGGAAGCTGATTGTTTAGGTCGTCACATTGTGGTACCGTGCCCCAGAGATCCTCCTCGGCGGTCGGCAATACTCAACAGGCGTCGACATGTGGTCTGTAGGCTGCATCTTCGCCGAGATGTGCACCCGCAAGCCCCTCTTCCCTGGAGACTCTGAGATCGACGAGATCTTCAAGATCTTCCGGTTCGTACTCAGCACCAGCATCATGCTACCTCCCTGGCAAGGCTAACGTCGCGCAGCATCCTAGGCACCCCAACGGAGCAGGACTGGCCTGGTGTCACCTCGTTTCCGGACTACAAGTCATCATTCCCAAAATGGCAGCGTACAGACATCGCAACCATCGTGACGAGCTTGGACGACTACGGCCTGGACCTGCTCGATGCCCTGCTTGTCTACGATCCGGCCGGCCGCATTTCAGCCAAGCAGGCTGTCGTACATGCCTACTTCACAGGCCTAAATGGCTTCAGCGGCAACGGAACCGGCCTCCACTGACAGTTTCCTGGGATATAATATGACGTTATGGCTTCGGAGAACAGCATAGTAGGCGCTGGGGTGGAGCAATATCACACAAGGGCCAGTAGCGTCTGGCCCGAGGGGTTTCCTTATCATGGCATGGATGGGTTCACTCATCTGCGGGTTGGATCATGTACGGCGTTCAGCAGCATTTCTGTCCTGGGTTTGGAATGTTCAAGTCACGCTCTCGAGATTTCCTAGGCTATCGCGCCCTCATGCTGTGCATATATATCGCACAATCCCAATGTGCATGGAAAAATGTCACGATGCAGTCTTGGTGTTGGTGTTGTTGTGTCCGGAAATGACGCAACCAAGCTGGTCCGTTGCCCCACTTCAGCCCTGCGACGGTCGAGGGGCAGCTTACCACTCCCAACTCGCACGCGCCCTCCCAAACTACTACCGCACTACCACTGTGATGCCGCCTTCGCCGCCCAAGCTACTCCCGGTAACCCAAGGCCCTCGACTCATCGTCTACCACCAAACGATCCATGATCATGCCGGGAACTGCCACTCGCTGCTTCCGCTGCTCACCAACAACACCGGCGTCACCCACATTATAGTCGCCGCCATACATTTAAACGAGGGCCCGGGAAACATCACACTCAATGACCATACGCCAGATGACAAGAGATTTGAGCAGCTTTGGGGTGAGGTGAAATGGCTCCAGGGAAGTGGGGTAAAGGTTCTGGGCATGTTGGGTGGTGCGGCGAAGGGGAGCTTCGAGCGGCTAAGCGGGAGCGACGAGACCGTAGGACCGCTCTCATGAAGCACTCTACGACCAGACTAACTCGGGGTAGTTCGAGGCCTACTACAAGCCACTCCACGCCCTCATAGCGACCCACAAGCTTGACGGCCTAGACCTCGACATCGAAGAAGAGGTGCCCCTCCGCACAGCCACACGCCTGATATCACGTCTACGTGCCGACTTTGGGCCCGCCTTCCTCATCACCCTCGCGCCAGTAGCTACAGCACTCCTTCCGGACCCAAAAATCCCGCCCCACCAACGGCCCCCGCGTCCCATGCTCGCAAGCGGTCGCACGCCGAACCCGCTCTTCCCTACACTTCCGCACCTCAGCGGCTTCAGCTACCCAGAGCTAGAATGCAGCGTATTCGGGAAGGAGATAGCTTGGTACAACACGCAGTTTTACTGCGGATGGGGTGATGCTGCAACGACGCAGTGGTACGACGCCATCATCTCAGCTGGATGGTCGCCGTCCAAGGTCGTTCTCGGCGTGGTCACGAATCCGGGGAATGGCGCGGGTCACGTACCTGTCAGCAGACTCCGCGACGTTTGTGCACAGCTGCGCGAGAAGTACAAAACCCTGGCCGACGGGTTCGGGGGCGTAATGGGTTGGGAGTACTTCAACTGCGGAGACCACGACGAAGATCTCGTACATGTTTCGTCGTTGGATCTGAATAACGAGACGGTGCAAGCTGGATGGGTAGCTGCCCTGGGACGGGTCTTGCGAGTGGAAGAGCCACCGCATCCGCAGACGGGTCGGCCTCTGCTTGGTATTACGCCGGACCAGATTCGCCAGATGGTCACGAAGCTTCCCGAGGCGAGAGCGCCGTGGCCCGAGGAAACGGTGGAGAAGTTGGTGGTGATTGGCTTCTCCCACCAAGAAGCCATTGCAGCACTGAACGCTACTGACGGCAACGTGGAGCTTGCAGCGGGATTCTTATTCGAGCAGTATCCGCAATAAAAGCTTACGCTTCCATGCTGTCACGCCGCGGATCAAGTCCCTTACGCCGACGTTGACCTTTGACTCACCGTACAGCTCACTCGAAGCAAGACACATCCATCGTGCCAAGTCCGGGGTGCAATTGAGTAAGTACGTCTGTCGAACTAGCTCGGGTCACTGTTTCGGAAACGGACGGTGAATCTTGATTCCATTAGGGGTGAGTTAAGCAGTGGTCGATCCGTTTGGACGCTTCAATCCGCTGCTTCGTCCGTGAGATCAATACATATCCTTGGTCGAGACGGCCGCCGGCGTCGATCCAAGCGGAAGCCAGCGGCTGATGCGAGCAGGGTTCTGGGGTCTTGTCCGCATCTTCCCGGTCCGAGTCTACAAGTCCATCTGCTAAGACGGCGTGGCTGCTCAAGCGAGCGTTAGTGTCATTGTCGCCCAACGTACATATATGTAGCGAGAACGTGGCTTCGTGGTCGGCCCAATTCGACACGCTGGGATAGTCCAGGTTTCCCAATTACGTTTCATACTTCCTTTGTCCACACCGATCGAGTTTCTCGAACCTGACACCACCTGTGAGGATGACATGCGCAGCAATTTGGTAGAAAGAAGCGGTCTCTACTTTGAAGCAAGGAGCACCAAGACCCCGCTGTCTAGGCATTGAGACTGACTCCAAATCATGACCACGGATGGACAATGGCAACAGAGTGATTTCCTGGATCTAGAGCAGCCTACATGCTCCGCAACAAAGTCAATTCGAACATTTCTGCACCAAGTTTTTGCCGCAGTGCGCCCTAAACAGGACCAGGGATATCGTGACCACAAAAATCATCGTGTATGCAATCAATATAGCGAGACAACCTCCCATGCTGTCGATGCGTAAAGATCAAAGACGTCCTCCCCTATGCATCGCCCCGTATCTCCCGGTTGCCAACCTGAGTGGGTCATCCTTCCTCGGGAAAGAGATTATAATCTATAATGCGGCCGTTACAAAGAAAATTGAACAAGTCGTATGCGAAATCGCCTTCCAACGCCGTCCGGTACGTACGTGAAGACACGCATAAAAGTCGCTCCTGGTTGGTGGTCCTCTTCCATCCTATCCAACATATCTCAACGCCCTCCGAAAGCCCGCCATCTTGTCCAAAGTCTCGCGAATGCTCTGGCTCGAACCTGGCCGTTCTTCCAGTGTCGGTCGTACGTCGGTCGTTCTGGCGTCAGGGAGAGGTGAAAGGGAGCGGGAGGAGCTGCGGCTCCGAACCCTCCGAACCGTAAAGGGAGGTGGTGAGAGATATGTTGACGAATTTGACGAAGCATAGTTGGACGAAGTGGACGAGTTGGACGACGTCGGGGTGAGTGGGAGAGTGTATGCAGGGCTGGAAAAGCAAGGGTATTAAGTATAGAACGACGTAGTAAATGACGTAAAAGAAGAAGAAACGACGAAAGCTGCACCCCGCGCTAGTGGGGTACAGATGCAGAGTGGGGTGTGTGAACAAAAAGAAATTACATGATGGTGTGTATGGGTAGAGGCACACTGGGTGTTTACCTTCCAGCATCACCGGCTCTAGTCGGACTCACGCGTCGACTATTCATTTGTGTGTTCCTATCCGTCTCTTCTCGTAGCGTGTCCAAGCTCCTGGCGGGACTAGGCGTCGTGCCGCGACTCGTGGGTGTCCTACTGGGACTACTCGGCCTGGAGGTCGCGATTTCGTAGCTGGGGAGGTCTTCTGAGATGGGTGTTCGATTAGGCGTGCGCACAGCCGTATTGTAGGACGGTGTGCGGGCAAGAGCTTCCATGTCATAGTCGCCACCAGCGAAGTAGTTGGAGGGCGGGAAATGGTTACCATCGTCGGGCAACGAGTGTGGGGTGCTACCCCCTGACGAGTGATGCGATTGCTGTCTGTGTGGCGTGAAGCGCGTAGTAGGACCATTCCCATTCATAGTGAGGTTTTGGAGGCGGTATTGGAGCGCTGATGCCGAAGCACCACCTGCTACTGCGTCGAGAGATAGGTTCTCCTCTGACCCTGACCGACTTTGAGCGTAGAATGGCGTGTTTGCTCCACTATTCGCCATGCTCGCGTATCCGTTCGGCGTCATGAAGCCGCTCGGATCGATGTCGTTGTACAGCGAGTCCAGTTGATGGAGGCCGTACGTCGGGGGTGCATTCTGGTTGACTTCGTCTTGTATCGCTTGGGCGTTCAGTACGTTCGGGTCGACCAACACACTCAGATCCTCGCCCGGCGGTAGATTGGGTGAGATGAACAGATTTACGTGATTCTTGACCAAAAGCTGGCTTGTATGGCCCTCCGGGTTCAGGAGGTTAACATACAGACGGAGCTTGTGGGAAAGGCGCAAATTCTCCGTGTCGACCGACTGCCTGCAGTTCTTCAGGGATTTGGGCAGATCTAGCGTCATTGAGAAGCGGTGGCATTCGTCGAAGAGCTGATCGGCGTCCTCAACTCCGTCCGGGACACGATTTTCGGAGTTCGCGGGCATCTGCCCCTCTTTGACAGCAACTTGGGCTTCTGACTGGTGGGAAATCCGTCGCCCGGCATAGTCGCAGTAAAGTTGCCGTGACTCGAGCAGCTCCATCTTGACATTTGTGATTTCGACTCCTTTTCGGAGCGGAATCAGGACGAAATCCGCGGTGACGGAGGTTCCAACGATATAATTCTTCTGCGGGACGGTGATCTTGTAGGCCAATTTCGATGCCCAAATGTCCTCGTTGATCTGCTCCATGGGCACGGAATCAAGTAGATCTCGACCCAGGGTTCGAATCACCCTAATATGTGAAGAAGCTGTGAGAGGCTTGCTGATGTACCCTCGATCGACCGTGGCCTTCAAGCTGTACACGATCCAGTTGGTAGGGAGGCCCTCTACGCTCTCCTCCAAATTGCTGGGCATCTTGAACTTGTAATCCCACTCATGTACGCCTGCGTTGATCTTGTGTGGCTTGTTCTTGGATCCGTCGACCGGGAATAAGGAGATGGTCTCGAGGAAAAAGTTCGACTTCTGCTGTATGGGCTGCGGGGTGACCTATCGTCGTCAGTAAAGGTCATCCACAGGGTTCTCAATTCCCGTCGACTCGGTGTAGAGCCGACGAAAACTTGAGATGTACGACGCGTCTGCCAGGATGCACGTACCGAGTTGGTCGTGTGCCATGAAACTTTGCGCATGCCCGTTAGAGTCACTCGTATGCTCTTTACGGACATGGACTCTGAATTTGTGAGGACGAGCTTGCCCGTGAGCTCTGCATCCTGCGCCTCCGACGTTTCTCCATAAAATACCACAAAGGGCGAATCCGGCCTGTAAGAGTCAGTATTCTTGGTCGTATTCCTCGCAGCGAGGCGCGTCCTTTGAGAAGCAATGCGCCTCACAGGATCTGGGGCGACATACTTGACCTCCAGGACGGGAGCAGCATTCCTGCCAAAAACGACGGGCATGGCGCAAATCGAAGAACAAGAGTCACCAAAGGGAACAAATTAGCACACCACCCGAGCGAGCGGGCAGGGAGGCTCGAGGCTATGTAGTCCTATGGTCGGGGAGCGAGCGAGCGAGCGGCGGGGGCTATGGCTTGCTGACGACGTCTACGGGGGGTAAGAGGCTGTTGGGTGTATGCAGTCGATGGTGGCTGAGGGAGGAACGAGGAGACGTGGGATGGCAGCATCAGCTGGGCGTGGGAAGAATATACCAGAGGCGCGCGAAGGCGTGGGATGGCGCTGTTTCTGTTTGGCTCATGCAGGCGGGTGCTGAATGAGTGTATGTCATGATGGGCTAGCGCGCAGAGGCGGGTCTTGACCATGATGGCGGCGGGCAGGCGCGACAAAGAAGGTCTCCCGAAGAAGGCGCGAACGGCTGGTGGTCTGACGAGGCGAGCACGGGCAGCCATGGCGGAGCACCCATCCATGCCTGCATGCGAAAACATGACATTCGGCCACCAGTAAGACACTCCACCACCGCAGTTCCATATCACTGCAGGCCCACATGGCCAGGCGTGCTAGAGCTCGGCCCGAGTTTTGAGTGCTGGATAAGGCGTGGCTGCGGCGATACGGGCAACGAAACTACTGTACAGCACAATGCCAGTACTGTAGCTAATTCCCGCCGCGCCGATCAGCGCGCCGTCATGCCTGTCCCTGCACTGCACTGTCACGCAACATTCTCTCGCTCCGGCAATTGTCCCGAGCCCACCGCGCTGGCGGCACAGGTGGTGTACTGTATACACATGGGCACGCCTCCGAATGTGAAACAGACAGGGAAAAACATTTCTCTTAAAGGAAGCTCGGATTGCCTCTTGCGAATGACTCTATTGCTTGCCCGGTGTGCTGCACACTGTGCTGCACAGACGCGCGCATGCGAGACGGGCGTGCATAGGGCTGAGAAAAGAACCACGACGCATGCATCGCGCACACGGCCAGATCGGATAATGCCGGAACCAGCCTCATCTGCAGCCCTCCCAAACACCAGGGAATGCCCTCGCGCATGTGCAGTGCAGTGCAGTGCAGTGCACGTCAACAAGCATGGGATAACCCCCTCGGTGTGCGATTCCCCCTTCACGGAAAGCTCGCCCCTGCGCCGGCACTCGCGCTCAAACTCGCAGACGTTGTCGTCGAGGGCGCGTCGTCGCTCCCGGTGCCCTCCTTGGGGCGGTCCCAGGTGCGGATGTGGCCTGCGAAAATCATCCTTATCAGCTTATCGTTCAGCATGGGCCGCGTGCATCTGGAGCGACTCCAAGCGGCTGTTCCTGGCGTCAAAGCTTCGCCGCCGGGATAAGCTTATCAAGGGAGCCGCCAGAAAAAAAAATCTTCACTCACCGTTGTTGCACGACGTGATGATGCAATCCTCCTCAAACCCTAGCCAGCACAGCGGGTGCTCGTCGACTGCTTTCGCCTGCAATCTCCCGTTAGCAAATCGCGACCTCCTGCACCAACATGCCTCCCTCAACTCACCATGACTGGCGGCAGCATCGCCGTCCGCGCCCGCGGTTCTACAGGATGCACAATTTCCTCCTCGTCGACCAGGCTACCGCTGGTTAGATTGGAGTTGGACCGCAGCCGCGACGTGGATCCATCCGTGCGGGACCGCTGCATCTTGATCGTGCCGGACGTGATGCTGTTTCGCTGTCGCACCGATGCCGCTCGAGGCCTGTGGAGCATGCCCACACTAAAGTCCCACAAAAGCAGCCGACAGTCCTCACCGACACTCCCTATCCGATAGTTGCGCTCGTCGCACCGCCATGGGTCAAACTGCACCGCCGTGACCCATGAATTGTGTCCCTGGCAGCGCGCCACGAGCATGCTGTCCTCCAACGACCAGATGGACACGAGGTCGTCCTGGCCCCCGGTCACAATGTACCTGCCGTCTGGCGACCAGCACACGCAAAGCATGCCGCCGTAGTAGCTCGTGTACTGGTGGAGCAGCTGTTCCTTGAGAAAATCAATGATGCGGAAGGACCCGTCTTCAGACACAACTGCAATGTGTCGGTTGTTCGGCGAGAAGGCAAAGGCGTTGATCTTCGAGTTGGAAATCTTCCAGTACGATACTGGGTTGGCCTTTTGATTCCTCGAGTTGACCGACTTCTTCACGACGAGCGATGCCTTCTTTTCCGTCTCTGGTGGCGTCGGCTCCCCATTGGAAGCAGGGTCTTCGGCAACGAAGGGAATGTCCTCTTTTTCCTTGTCGTACACGACCAGACTCCCGTCCATGTGCGCGGCGAGGAAGAGGTTTTCGCTGTTCGGCAGCCACCGAATGTCTGATACCGCCGAATTGTTGATGGCCCCCTGAAATGTTACTAAGTTGAAGGTACTTTATCCGCGTCGTCATGTACTTACGTTCTTGTTCAGCCGAGCATACTTCTGCGACATGGGCTCGTACCAGATGATGTCGCCTGTGGAGAACCCCATGATGATGTCGATGTGGTTTGGTCCTTTGGTGATCTGATTGATGTCGTGGCATAGTGCATGCGCTTTTGTAAACAGGATCTTGGTCAGATGCTCTTCCTGCGGAGAGTCAGCCTCGGACAGTTTGCATGTGGACAAGGTAAACCACCTTCGTAGGCGAGCTCAAATCTAGCCATTGCAGCGCGCGGTTGACGTTCGCAAACGCAAACAGTCCGCGAGGGTTGTGTTCTTGAAGCCGTCTTGATAGGCCTTCGTGAGGTATGACTCTCGAAACAAACGAGGAATTGCTCTTGACAATGTTGCTCTTCGGCTTCCGTTTCTTTAGCGGATCCTTGCTGTCCTTGCCGTTCAGTACAGCCAGCGACGGATTTCCAGACCCAAATGCGGGCGGTGCTCCTTCCCGCGGCGACGACGCGACTCCATTTGCGCCGTAGTCACCCGAGTCGCTCGCCTGGCTATTCGTCTCGTGCGGCGACTCTTGGATGCTCGGCGGCACTTGCGACCGCGTGCTGGCCGAGGTATCGAGTCTGTAGAGCCGCGAGTAAGACGGAGTGCTGGGCGCAAAGGTAACGATGGACAGCTTGGTGCCCGTGCTCGGCGGAGATATGGTCGTGGCGAGCGGGTTCGGGTTGTGCACCGGCGCTTCGGAGGGATGTGGTGGCGGCGTGGCTAGATGGAGGTCGTCTTTGAGCACGTAGGTACCTGCAATAGATCCGGGGTGAGCAAAGAGCTACTACAACAATGCAACGAAGATATATACCTTCTCCCACAACTAGCTGATACTCTGACCCCGTTGGATGTGAGATGGTGTTGTTTGTTTCAATGAGCTGGCCTCCACCAGGCGCGCCGGGGTAGCCGACGGTGGGATATCTGGGTGGTGGTGGGAGCACGCTGTGAAGTGAAGCTTGTCAGTCGAGCTTCACACCTGCAACGCAGGTTGATTGGGCGCGTGGAACTTACAACATGGTGACAAATGCGGCGCAATATGCCCCGAGACAAGTCGCAGTCAATCAACACAGCGTTGGGGACGTCCTCGGCGATAATGCAGGGTCCGATGACGGGCACTTCAGCTCATTGGCAACACCACGCGGCGGTGACAGCGTGCAGAGATGGAGTGTGGGGTACAGGGCAGTGAGCGCGCGCTATATGAGCAATTGGAGACTCGCGCGCTGACCAGGCCGTGTGGAGGCCGGGGGTCTGTGGAGGCTAGCAGCTGCGGCACGGCTCCAGGCCGGCATTCAACCGCGAGAGTACGATGAGGCCGACGGCACGCGTCTTAGTGACGCAGTGCTGCCCGGAGTCTGCGTGGAACATGCGCCGCAAGACATTCCAGCCTCGCCGTTCCAACGGGAGGGTATGGCACTGCTAGCTCCCGAGTCGTTCACGGTGGGGTTCCCTGCATCCCACGTGCGCAGCTTGGCAAGATTGACCCTGGCTGGAGCTCGCAACCATGCGAGCCCACGACTCTTCACTCATCAGCAAGTGGGCACGGGAATCGCGCCACGCCGACATGCACTGACCATGCAGACACTGAGCATTCGACATGGCCACCGGTATGCAGAACTCTGAATGTACCCCTATGGCTCCGGGCTGACCAGTCACAGTCCGAATCTGCGTATGCGGTGATGAAGGAGTCGGCAAGAGCTCCATCATCACGTCCCTCGTCAAGGACACCTTTGTCACGGCAAAGATCCAACCCGTCCTCCCGCAGGTTACGCTGCCGCCGACCGACAATGTCACCACCTCCATCATCGACACCTCCGCCCTGCCGCATGAGCGCCACGCCCTCCGCAAAGAGCTCCGCAAGTCGAATGTGATCCTGCTGGTATACTCGGACCACTACAGCTATGAGCGGGTTGCGCTCTTCTGGATGCCATACTTTCGCTCGCTGGGAGTGAACGTGCCCGTGGTGCTCTGCGCGAACAAGTCGGACCTCGCATCCAATGCGGCGACATCGCAGGTAGTGGCCGAGGAGATGCTGCCGGTGATGAACGAGTTCAAGGAGATTGACTCGTGCATTCGGACCAGCGCAAAGGAGCACCACAACATCAACGAGGTCATATTCCTGTGCCAGAAAGCCGTCACCCATCCCATCGCCCCGCTCTACGATTCCAAGGAGAATGCGCTCAAGCCTGCTACCGTGGCTGCGCTGCAGCGGGTGTTCCACCTGTGCGACAAGGACAAGGATGGCTTCTGGAACGATCAGGAAATACACGACTTTCAGCTCAAGTGCTTCGAGAAACCGCTGGGTGGGGACGACTTGGCCAACATCAAGCGCTCCATCGAGAGGTTCGTTCCCGGAGCCACCGGCGATCATGGCATGGATGAGAAGGGTTTCCTTCTGCTGAACAAGATCTTCGCCGAAAAGGGTCGCCATGAGACCATCTGGATCATCCTACGAAGATACCACTACACTGACAGCTTAAGCCTTCAGGACACCTTCCTGCATCCCAAGTTCGACGTGCCTCAATACTCCTCGGCCGAGCTGAGTCCGGCCGGATATCGGTTTTTCGTGGACCTGTTCCTGAAGTTCGACAGAGATAACGATGGCGGCTTGAACGACAAGGAGCTCGCCAATCTATTTGCGCCTACCCCTGGCGTTCCGACTTCGTGGACCGATTCGGCGTTCCCGTCATGTACAGTGCGAAACGAGGCCGGCCACATCACGTTGCAGGGGTGGCTGGCGCAGTGGAGCATGACGACCTTCGAGGAGCCCAACACCACGCTTGAATATCTAGCCTACCTCGGGTTCGAGAGCACCGATCGAGGGGGCACAACAAACGCGCTCAAAGTCACCAAGGCGCGCAAGAGACGGAAGAAGCCTGGGCGAGTCGAGCGAAACGTCTTCCTCTGCTACGTGCTGGGCTCGAGCGGCAGTGGAAAGAGTGCGCTGCTGTCGGCCTTCTTGCAACGACCGTTCACCCAAACGTATCATCCAACCATCAAGCCCCGGTCCGCAGTCAATAGCGTCGAGCTCAAAGGCGGCAAGCAATGTTATCTCATTCTCGAAGAACTCGGCGAGCTGGAGCCAGCCATCCTGGAGAACCAGGCAAAGCTGGATGCATGCGATCTGCTCTGCTACACGTACGACTCTAGCGATCCTGACAGCTTCGCGCACATTGTCGAGCTGCGGAAGAAATACCCGCATCTCGACGATCTCCCCGCTGTGTATACGGCCGTCAAGGCTGACCAGGACAAGACGATGCAACGCTGCGAACAGCAGCCCGACGAGTACACGAGTGCGCTGAACATGGCGGCGCCGCTGCATGTCAGTGCAACGTGGAACAGCATCTCGGAGCTTTTCGTGCACGTACGTAGCACACTCATCTACATTTCATCTTCCCTGCAGTACTGACCTACTTTAGCTGGCGGAATGTGCAACATACCCGTCGACGGCCTTTCCGAAGCAGGAAGAAGAACCCTATGACAACATGAGCATCTATCTGACCGTGGGCGCGGTGGCTTGTGCAGTCGCGGGTGTTTTGTTCGTGTGGAAGCGCGTGTGGGCAACTTCGTGACCACCCCGCCACGCCACGTCCATGTGTATAGAGCATGATTAAAGTTGCATGCAGCAACGGTGTAGACGACGTAAATAGCTTAGTGTGTAATATGTAATCTACCCTCCACTACTCGTAGGCCATGCCCTGCCCGCAATGGCACCCGAAAGGGACGGCCTTCTCCTGACTGGCGCTGGACGCATGAGCGCATGATGTCAGCTACACGGCTCCACTGCAGCGTACTGTTCTGGTACTACGACTCCTGAGCCAAGAAGCTCGAGCTGCGACGTCGTCCACTTGTCGTGGTTGCGCCCCTGACTACTTTGGGCATCGGCAGGGCGCTTAGGTGCTGGGTAGGTACTGGCGAAGGCCCCATGCGCGTGTAGTGGTGAGCATATGCTGGAAGTGCATGACAGGCAAAAGGGTCCGTGGCCATGTGCTCACGGTAGCAGATTCAGCGCGCAGGCGTGCCGGCGTCGACGCGTAGGATGCGCACGGCAGGATGAGGGAAACACGGCGGTCGACCAGGCCAAGTGACCATTTGCATCCATGAAGGGTGGCTCGTCGGCTAGCGTCTACTGTGTACATGTTCACTTGGGCGCTCACACAGAACGGCGGCCAACTACGGTGCCTGTGTGGCGGCGCGCCAGCGCCAGCGGGAGACGGAGAGACACGCACCCGCACGTCCTCACTCTCGTAGCGAAGACACCCCAGCATCTCCATTAGTCCTGACCTCCGCCCGTCACCACAACGTCCGTCCAGCACGCCAGCACGCCCAGCACGCTCAGCGCACCTCTCTCCTCGTCGTCGACGCCGACGCCGCACGCGCATCGGGACATGAGCCTGTATTCTTACCCCTACCGCCCCGCCTGCCCCTCGCCGCCAGCCTGCCGCATGTCGCTCGCTATTCGATGAGTGTGACCTCTCTCCCGCGTGGAGTTGTCTTAATCAGTGCGCCTGCTGCCCTCTCGCCACACCCACCCCGAGCAGCCATATTCAATGCAGGTGAGCTATCCACGCCGGCACTCGCAGCGACCATGCCACGCCTTGCTGCCCCGGCCGAGTCGCCGCTGCTCTCGTCGCCGGGCGCTGGCATTGCTCCTCCACCGCGACCCTCTCCCGCCCTAGCGCCCGCTCGCGACGTCTGGACATGCAGAAGCTAACATGCACTTTGTGCACCCCGCAGGCCTCCGAGCGAGCACGCGAGCTCGAGCGACTCTACCAGCAGCGCCGCGGTCACGCGCCGCAGATCTCCATAAGCGATGACAACCACCATGTCACCGAGGCCATTGGCGACCTGTACGGCCACGACGACGACTTCACCGCCAAGCGCAGCTCGCGGCCGCTGAGTTTTATCCCCAACCCGCTGGGCGACGCCCTCGATCCCCCGCTATCGCCCTTTGACCCTTTCTCTGCCGCCCCGCCCAAGTCCCCCCTCCGCCAGCAATCGCCCGTCGACAGGCAGTCCTCCTCCACGAGTCCCAATGGCAGCTTGTCCATACCCCAGCGGAACCCGTCCGCATCCCAGCCGAGTCCGAGCGGGCCTCTGTCACCGCCCCTGACCCGGACCAACTCGGACACGGCCTCACAGCAGTTTCCGCTCCACGATCTTGAGTACGAGTCGAGCCCCGCCGGCTTGGCTCAGGAGCTCAGCAATCTGCAGGCCATACGCCGCATGTCCATGGATGTGAACACCGCGGACCCGGACCTTCCGTCGTTCAAGTCTTTTAGCGCCGCCGTGGCTCCGCAGCACTTTAGCGAAGAGGAAGACCCGTCCAACCTATTCTGGGTGCCTGCGCGACTGCACCCAGAACTCGCACCCAAGGAGTTCAAGACTTTTATCGAAGAGAAGGTTGACAAGATCAGGCGGCGTTCTAGCGATTCTTCGGATTCCTTGTCTCCAGATGGTCCACTCGGTCGCCAGAGCTCCGGCGGCGGCTTGCGGAGGAAGAAGTCTATGCTCTCTCGGCAGATTGATAGCGGAAACGGGTATCGAGACGGTGCAGACAGATTAGAGCGGAAGCGGTCCGATTCCGAGCAGTCCAATGGAGGGTTACCACACCTGCAAGAGCTCGAGCATATAGTTGAGGATCCCGTGTCTCTAGTCAGACGCATGAGCATAGACCCGGCAAATAGACTTTCAGCTACGGATGGCGAGGACAGCATGGGCGAGGACGTTCCCATTCTTCCCGCCAAGATTGCTGGGCTAGGTACACTGAAGCGGTCCACACGCACAAATTATAGGCGCGGCAGTCTTCGCAAACAAGGGCCGCTCTCGCGACGGGCCGCAGTCGCCAGACAAGCCGAAACTGACACTGAAGACTCACCGACTGCTTCTCCTATACAGGATATTGACCCATCAACTTTCACCTTGACTAGGGTACAATCCGAGCCTGTGAACGGCCCTGAAAACTTCTCGCGTCCGACTCGGAAACGATCACCTCCAGCCGTGCAGCACGCACAAGGTCCTCCTGATAGTCTGTCTCGAGCGGACTCCTCCGGAAATGCATCGGATGGACATAGAACTCCGCAGCAGGCTAAACCGTTTCATTCGCGCATTTCATCAAACGGTCGAACGACAGCTCCTTTGCCAGGCTACACGCCACCGCAACAGCAGGTACCTCAGATCATTGAGACTCCTCCACCACCCGAACCGAAACGAAAACCGCAGGTTCAACTCCCCGAACGCGGCTCGTCGCGACAGCCGCCCCCTTCGAATGCTCACCAACCACCTCAGGGCCCCCGACAGCCACCTCAGCAACAGCAACAGCAACGTCCGTCCTCCGGAACTCGGCAAAATCGACACGCTCAGGCTGCCCAGGCATCACCCATTAAACCTGCGCAAACCTTTGACGAATTGGTCGCGAACCCGTCAGCCCTTCCCGGGAGTAACACAAGGACTGACAACTTATCCATCATCCCGACAGAAGATAAGAAGCCAGAGAAAAAGTCCAAAGACAAGAAGGACGGCCATGAGGGCGGTTCGAGGAAAACAAGCTGGGGTTGGTTACGCGGTAGCGATGACAAGGAGAAGGAGCGCGACAAGAAAGAAAAGGAGGAAAGGGAGAAGGAACTTGCGAAGAAGGTGAAAAATAAGCTGAGCAAACCTCAAGAAAAAGGCCATGATGATACAAGGCTCGACTTGTTGCAAACATCCATCACAAGCGGCGGGCGAGGTCGTGAAAGCGTTGTGTTGGATCGTGATAGCCTCAAGTTGGAGGAGGAGCGGAAGAAGGAAAGCAGCAGGAAGTCTTCTGGAAGTGATGGCAAGAAAGAGAAGGAGGCCGGCTTGTTTTCGTCCATCTTTGGTGGAGGCAAGAAGAAAGGCGAGAAGGAGTCGTCTCACAAGAAAGGGAGCTCCATGCGTGGGTTGTCACCGGACCCACCGCCTAGAGTACTCAAGCCCGACATTGACTACAACTGGACGCGGTTCTCGATACTGGAAGAGCGTGCAATCTATCGCATGGCTCACATCAAGCTTGCTAACCCTCGTCGGGAGCTATACTCGCAAGTTCTGCTCAGCAACTTTATGTACTCGTACCTGGCCAAAGTGCAGCAGATGCACCCTCAAATTCAGATTGGCACTTCTGCGCAGGCCAAGCAACAGCAGCAACGTCAAGCTGCACAACAGCAACAGCAGCAGCAGAAGAAGGATCAGCCGGATGAGTACACCCAGTACCAACGGTACCAGGAGGTTTGTAAAGCCCACTCCAATGCAAGCACTGTAGCTAATCGTTCAGCAACAGCAGGAACAAAACGACAAGTGCAATCAACCTTCCACCGCCAAGCATCAGCAAGACAACTACGGGTCCGACTATGCACAAGACGACGAGCAACAGCAGCAATACCACCAAGATTCGAGGCAGGATCAACGGGACCCGCGCGATTCGCATCATTCGAACTACGGAAACTCGAACGGTGGCTACAGTGTCGCGAACAGTCAGAGTTACATGGGGGGCTCTGCGAAGGGCACACAAGGTTACTATGGCTACGATGATTCGGATCAGAGCAGCAGGGATGACGAGATGTGGTGAGGAGGTATGGCCCTTTTCTTTTGGCGCCGCCGGCAACGTGCCGTCCCGCCTCTACAAATCACTTTATGTATCATATCATCTGGGGATTTCGATACTTGCTTACATGTGTTCTTCATCACCTCGTGGTTTTAGCTGGGAGTTCTGCGTTAGGCGATAGGGGAAATCGGGCGTGTTGGGCGTATCATATGTAGCGAGCCTTTGCTGCATGGAAGAAGCAACGATGGATGGCGCGCAATGACAGCATTTCGAATCCGAGTATAGTGCACTCACTATTGGCGTGTACCTGCATGTGTGTAGACCCTCAATTTGTGGGGCCGGGAAGCTTCGGATGCGTACAGGTGCGGTGTGTATCACGGGTGATTGCGTAAGCGTCAGCGACAAAGTTGGTGTTATCTCGGCCATTCGAGGTGTTGACGTTCTCTTCTTCAACATCTGCTTCCTTATCACGATTTCTTGTGCACCGAGAGTACTATTGTCACTCGTTGAAAGGACATCCAAAGACAGAGAAGCAATGTCATCAATCGACCCCTCCATCCCCCCACTACAACCCCTCTACCCTTACAAACCCCAAGTCTTCACCCCAGAGTCCCCAGCAAGCACAACTCTAATCGCCGCTCTTAACCTCCAAGCCCACATCGAAGGTGGCTACTTCGTCGAACTCGACCGAAACCCACTCACAATCCCCAATCCCTTTCCTTCCACTCCAAACCAAACCGCCGCCAAACCTTTCTCTGGCGACGACAGCATCAGGAATGCAAGTACAAGTATTTTCTACTATTTGAGCAAGGGGAGGCCGCAGGGGTGCTTTCATCGGAATAAGGGGAGGACGGTGCATACGCTTGTTAGGGGGCGGGGGAGGTATGTGCTGATTCATGCGGATGAGGATGGGGGAGAGGGGAGGGGGAAAAAGAGGATAGAGACATTTGTGGTAGGGAAGGATGTGGAGAAGGGGGAGAGGATGGTTTGGGTTGTTGAGGGGGGGAAGTATAAGGGGAGCTTTCTGCTGGACGGGGAGGAGGGCGAAGGGTTGTTGATTAGTGAGGTGTGTGCAGCTTTGTTTTGATCCGCAAGGCCAACGTCTCCTCGATGTCGCTGGAGAAGACGCGAAGATGGATCAGACTGCTGACTTTGAACAGACTGTGATTCCAGGCTTCGAGTACTCTGATCACGACTTTTTGACGAGGGACAAGTTTGAGGAGCTGGTTACGGAAGAACAGGCACGGGAGTTGGGCTGGTTGATCAGAGAGGACGGTGACGTTGATGAGAGCGAGCTTTAGTGTTGAAGAGATCTTGCTAAATGCGCACATCGTTTTGAGGCTGTGCCTGAACAGAGTACCAGAAGCTTTGCATAAAGTACACGATGTAACACATACTGTAGCTTCACTGAGACGCACATCTGCTCGACCACGCCTCAGGCAGCCACCTCGCGTCACAACGCCTTGCGGACCAGACTTTTTTGGACCACGCGCATCCTGGTCAAACCCGCGATCGCCGCAACAACAAGCCTGTTGATCGCATCAAAAGAAATTTGGCGATGCTTGATGGGCCAAGATGGGATGGCGGCAAGCCACTTGCATCAGCCCGAGGTCCTGCCTGCCTGGACCCTGCGGAGATCGCTCCAATCTAGTATGACGTAGATCGATCGGCACCCGGTTTTGCCTGATGCGACGCCACTAAACCAGACATGTGCTGTCGGGGGCTAGACTTCGGCCTAGATACAATTGTTTATATTCGCACCTCTCCCTCCTTGGTACTGCCCCTCCATACCGTGATTTATTCCCCCGACTTTGGCGCACATTAGCACCGCCGCTCTCAACATTCGACCCCGTTCAACCGGAGCTTCGCATTCTTCGCACCGCCCGACGAGAAACTACACACCAAGAAGACGCACACAACACCGACACTATGGCAAGCCCGACTTCACCGACTGCGTTGCGTGCGCCTACCAATGCTAGCATGGACGAAGACGCCATCCCTGGAGAGGACACCAGCGAAGTCACCAAGCTCTTCTCCGAGCGGCTGCAGGCGTGGAAGCATGCAGTGGCATATCTGGAGGATTACATCACCGCCACAGAGAAGACGCAGCATGCGCACGGCAAGGAATACGAGAGGGTGCTAAGGGTGAGTTGTTTAGCGACTACTATCGCGAGCCCATGGCTAACGCGGGCCAGACTGTCAAGGACCCATTGAAGCAGGGCCATCACTTCGACCAAGCACTCGGCGGCATCGCAGGCATGTTCGAGAACATCCGTGCGAACACCCAAGGCATCTCCAACCAACACTATGAGTCCGCCAAGCAGCTCAAGGCTAGCATCCTCCCCATTTTCGAGCGTCTCCACACCGAGATCAAGAACAAGACGAAGGAGCTCACAAAAGGGGCGGGAAAGGGCAGCAAAGCCGTCGACAAGACACGCGCCTCGACCCAAAAGCACATTGAGCTGCTCGGCCAGCATACTGCCGTTTTCGACTCATCTGGCGGCAAGATGACGGCTGCCGACGACCCCTACGTCCTCCAGCGCGGCGTCATGCACCGTCTCAACAGGCAAGTTCTGGAAGAGAACAACAACCGACAGGATTTGATCAGCGTGCAAAACTCCTTTGCCCAGTTCGAAGCCCACGTCATCCAGACCATCCAGCACGGCATGGGTCAGTTCATGCAAGTCGTCAACACACAAGCCGAGCACACCAAGAACATGTACGGAGAGATGGTCGGCACCGCACAGCGCGTTCCCCTCGACTTCGAATGGAACGGCTTTGTCGAACGCAACAACACCATTCTCATCGACCCCAACTCCCCCGCCCGCACCGTCTCTCAAATCCACTTCCCGAACCAGGACCACCGCTCTACGCAGCCCCTCATTGCAGGCGCCCTCGAGCGCAAGGGCAAGATCATGCGCAGCTACGACACAAACTACTACGTCGTTACGCCCTCCAAGTTCCTCCACGAATTCAAGAGCGACGACGACTTCACAAAGGACCCCGTTCCGGAGCTTTCCCTTTACCTCCCCGACTGCGTGGTCGGCGCCGTCAGCGGCCAAAAGTTCAACGTCAAGGGGAAAGATGTGTCTAAAGGCAAACTCGGCAACACTCTTAGCATGAATCGCGAATTAGCTTTCAAGGCAAACACACCGCAGGCCGCGAGCCAGTGGTGGGAGATCATAAGGCAAGCCGCCGGTAACGTATCGGCTGAAGTCCCTGACGCGAGCGCGCCGACGAGTCCCGTTGCCGGGAACGCTATCCCGGGTGAAAGCTTGAACGAGGCCGGTAGACATCCTGCGCCGTTGCAGACGGAGGGCTTGGAGAAGAAGGAGAGTCTTGCGAGTCCTGCTACGGCGGGGACGAGTGGGGTCTCGCCGATTAGTGCGGCGCCTGCTAGTGGGGTTGCGCCGACTAGTGGGGTGTCGGGGGAGCCGGGGAAGTATTGAGTGTAGGGTCGAAGAAGCGTGCTGGTAATGTGGTGAGCTGACGTTGGGAGGGGGGTTCTGAGGACAAGGCTTTCGTTGCGTTCGAGGCGTGGGCGGTTGTAATGCGGATATAATGATACCAAGTCGTACTCAAATACACAAACTTATCTCGAAAACGTACGGTCCTCTGGACTCAGTGCGTATTTGTTCGTGAATCTAGAGTTCGTGGCATTGTTGACACTATCAAATGTGGACTCGTTTATACATTCAATTCTCTCATGATTCTAGCATTGATCTAGTCTCCAGACAACTCGACCATGATTCGAAGCTTTTCTCTCGCAAAGGAAATCACCGCAAGTAGTAGTAAACGTTTTGTCCCATGCCTTATGCAGATACTACACTCTGCCGAACGCAAATCAAGCTTCTCAGCACATGGGATGCATATGCCGCAAAAGCCATAACCGACCAGAGTGGCACCAAACCGCGCAAGTCTTCGACCAAAGTCAGACTGCCATCGTGCAGATGCTCTCGCCAAAACCGTATCAACTTCCGCATAAAGTCCGTCCTCAGGCCAATCTCCACCTCGTCTCCACCTAACCGTCAAAGGACAAGGTCGCAGGCGAGACGCCATCCGCATCGTGCTTCCGCTGCGTGGCATCACCCAACAGGGCAATCCTCTCGACCAGAACATAACGCACCTTCTTTGCAGGTGCCACATCCACCTTCTTATCACCATCACCAGGGACCTCGTCTGGTTGGTCCCTCTTCGCGATGTTGTTGAATGCATGCTTGATCGTCTCCGGGCACGTCGGCATCTGTTCGATCTCCAGATCATGATACAACACCATTCTTCGGGGAGCCGGATCGACGGATGGTGTGAGGTTCTCGGTGTTCTCGGTGTTCTCGTTGGCATGGGTTTGCTGCGATGAATCCGAACGAGAGTGGGGTTGATCCTCAGGAAGAGAGGAATAAGCGGGTGCTGGCGCGTGCGAAATGTACGGTACATGGTTCTCCTTGTCCATCCATAAGGGATCCAAAGGGTTGAAAGCAAACGGCGTGCAAGGGTCCCGGGGTGGTGGGGAGAGTGAAGAGTTGCCCGAGTCCCGTCGTTCTCCTAGCGGTGTGCGGCTCTTATTCTTCTTGGAAGTCGACATCTTGGGAAGGGGCTTCTTGTGGACTGCAGCATTCCTCGTCGTTGACTTCTTGGAGGCTCGAACCTTCTGGGAGGCAGGTACACGGCAGTCGAGGTCCACGTAGACTTTGATAGATGGTGCAGCCGGACGCTTGCTCTTGCGAGACTTGACGAGGGGCTGCGACTGCGTCGAGTCTGGCGATGTAACATCCTCGAGAACATTGTTTCCGCTGTTTTCGTTGGGAAAAGATGATGATGTCGACTCCGGGAGGGTGGTGTATCCTGGGCTGGCACCACTCTCAGCTTTGGAGTCTCAAACATTGCTTGAGCCTCCAACAGGGATGCAACGGGTCGTTTTGAACTTCGAAAGAAAAAAAAAGAAAAAAGGAAAGATGGGATATTGTTCGTCTTACCTTGTCGTAGTACGCTCCATGATGATGAGAGCCATACTGGAACCAAACAACCACAACCAACTCGTCTGTACAGACTAACAGAAGCAAAGGCACAAAAGTGGAACAATTGTATACACTGCACTCGAATCGGAGTGGTGTGCAATGGAGAAAGAAGCCTACGTAGCAGACGCAGCGATGCGCTTATATACATATCTCGGTCTCGTGGTGAAGTTGAGATTTCGAGACAATGCTTGCAAGCAGAGATCGGCGCCGTGGTGAAGTAGGGAAGCTGGCGTCGAAGAGGATGGGTGACCTCAATTGCCACGTGGGAACGCGCTCAACAAATACCGATTGGCCAGAACGAGTCGCAGAAACTCGGAGGGTGGAGACTCGGGACTCGATACGGTGAGGTGAGGAACGTCTTTTCTGTAGTGAATGAGCTGTATAGACGTGTATAGTCTTGAACCTAGACTCTATTAGGACTCTTTAGCAAACCTTGTTCTGGTGTCTGATGAAAACTGTAAGTACTTCTACAAGCTTTGTTAATTCTCTGGAAATGGCAGTATAATTTGCGAAGTCGTTGATTTGCGATGTGTGTGAAGATTGCCGATGTGAGGATAAAATTGTCAATGACATAGTTATTTATAGATGAGAAGATTAGATTACGATGCTGCTATGTATGGTCTAATAGCATTAAGGATACACTCGTAGACCTTGAATGTAGCGAATGGTCATAGCCGCTGCGGGGAGGTTGGATCGAGACTTCGACGCGAGAGGAGCCGGTCGGTAGTGCTGGACACGAGCTGCAAGAGTTCCAGAAAGTGTTCTCATAGCATCGCGAGCTATCATAATAGTACCGCTATTTGCATTGGTAATGACCATGTTTGTTGCAAGAGTCCCGCGGATAAGCAGCTGCGAGACAAGGCGATCTGGACGACGAAAAGAGCTGATAAAGCGCGGCCATGAGACTAAGAAGAGCCTAAAAGTATCGCGACGAATATTAGAGATACACCAATGCATGACTACGGTTTCTGAGAACGATAGTCAGCTAAGACCAATGTCACGTGCTGACGTGCCGATGTGCTGACGCGCTACCGAGGCCTTTTCTGAATCGAATGACGTTGACCTCGACCTTCTACTCCGAACTACCAAAAGTACCTAAGTGCTTCCCGCCTTGCGACACTCGCTCCCTTTTCTCGGTTGCAAGGCGACATGCCTACTTCGAAGGTAGTCTAGCACTCTGCGCGGGGAAGTCAGCGAACCGAGGCGATGCGTGCTTTTCTCGTGCGGGGCGAGTAAGTGCACATATACACATACACATGTATATATATATATGTAATAAGACTACAAAGACTCCACCAGAGGCCTCTGTATCACACGCAGGATGGCAGCTTCTCTTGGGTCCGCGCCTACACGATTGCGGCAAATTGCGCTCGTCGCGGCGGATCTCGATGGCACGAGGCAAAAGCTTGAACATGTCCTCGGCACCGAAGTCATGTTCGAGGACCCATCTGTCGCCCAATTCGGCCTTCGAAACTTCCTCATGCCCCTTGGCGGAGACGTTATCGAGGTAGTCTCTCCGGTGCAAGAGCGCACGACGGCGGGCCGGCTGCTCGATAAACGGGGCGACGGCGGATACATGATCATCATGCAGACCGAGGACGCGAAGAAGCGGCGGGAACACATCGAGGCGACGGGACGGGCGCGCGTTATCTGGGGCTACGAGCACGAGCAGACCACATGTGTACAGTATCACCCCAAGGGGATCCGCGGCGGTGTCATGGCTGAGCTTGACTCACACGCCCCCGCCGCCGACAACCCCACGCCGCTGAGCACGCGCTTCTCGCCATGGCATGCCTGTGGGCCCGACTACAACGCCTACGCAGCTGCCATGCATCGCACTGCGCACCTTAGCGTCCAAGGCTGCGTGCTGCGTCTGGCGCCAGGCGACAGCGACCACGAAGCAGCAGCGCGGCAGTGGGAGGATACATTCGGCGTCGTACGGAGTAGAGATCTGCTGGCCTTCACCAATGCGAGATTGGGCTTTGTACCCGGGCGAGACGGACTGCACGAGGGTTTGGTGTCCATCACCGTGGGCGTGGACGGCACGGACAAGCTCGAGGCCATTCGTGCTAGGGCTAAGGAAGCCGGCGTGTACGGGCACGGGGGGGTCACCATGTGCGGCGTCCAGTGGCACTTTGTCCTCACGGGTCACGGTGAACCCACGAGCAAGCTGTAGAAGAATATCACCCTGCGTTGGCGCTTAAGAACATACTGTTGCCACCCATCGGAGCACATCCCCATACCACATGAATTTTCCCGTTACACGCGCCCAATACAATTTACGTCTAAATGTCCTTATACAGTTTCTCTCAAAGGCACCACTATGTGTTCTGCAGTCGGCATCGGCTAGAACCCCTCTCTCTTCAAGCATTAGAAGACGGGTCATATGAGACGAAGCTGCACACCTTCGAGCAGGAGGTGATGATCATCCTTCAACCCTCCGCTCGCATCCTACGTCGGTTCTTCAGCTCCGTCTAGGTTCACGGCAGTCTCAAACTCCTCTTATCCGGCAAAGGGCGCCTCAACCCCAACATTCCTGCAAAAGCAACTTGAGAAACTTACGCACCATGACAAAGAGTACCTCATCGAGTATCTGCACGGTCAGACCTGGAAACTCGACGGTGCATTCGAGAACTTCACCGCAGGCCTGAATAACAAGAGACTACAACCGTTAGCCGCTAGATGGCATGCTACATCTTCGAATTTAGGTGAAGACGCCCAACGTATCAAGATCATGAAGAAATGTTGTCCCAGGACCGCGTACAGGGTTCAACGTATCAAGACCCATTTTCCTACCATTCAACGACTCCTCATCTCCATGGTCTCTTTCTTTCAAGTTAACTCAAGTCGCATTAGACATCCTTGACCCATCCCCACGATTTCTTCGTCATCCCCGGCGTCTAGATCTTGCGAGTGGCGCACTAACTCGTGATGTGGACTTGGGTGACTTGTTCATACATTACTAATCTATTTTATAATCTCTCTATTTTCGGCCTATTACTGCATCGTACAAAAGAAACCCTTTCAAAACTGTCATGCGTGCTTTCTCTGGCACAGCAATCAACGAGTCGCCCACGAACTCTCCGTCTGGAGCCACGTCTTGAGATCCTTCAAGTCCGGTTTCGCAGCCCGGACGCTCGCGACATCCGACCCATACCCCTCTTCGGAAAACCACCGATACATGGTCCCCAATTCCTTCACCATCCAATTGACGAACATTGAAACAAACTTGAACGTAGTCGGAAGCGTCCGGCCCGTTGTAGTCTCAAAGATCCTTTTGAACTCATCAAACGTGAGCTCATCCCCAGCAAGCGACAAAGTCTTGTTCCTGTACTCTTTTGCCTCCGACTTCACAAACGCCTCGGCCGCGAACCATCCGATGTCGCTCGTGGCTACCATCTGCAGTTTCTTCGACTTTCCCAGCGTCATCTGCCAGGCGGTCGCGAAGTGCTTGCCAAAGAAGTCGGGCGTAAGATTGTCGAGGAAGGCCGCCGGACGGAGCACGGTCCATGTCATGTCGCTGTCTTTGGTCTTGTTGAACAGGTGCTGCTCGATGTTGTGTTTACTCTTGAAGTGCGGGACGTAGGTCGGGTTGGTGCCAGACTTTGCGTCGCCGCCGCGATCTACGGACGTGTAGACGAAGTGGGAGACCTTGTTTGAAAGAGCGGCGTCGATCAAGGCTTTGCCTTGGCGTTCTTCACTTTGCACATTTTGACCGTCGCCCATTGCTACCTTGAGGTACGAAGTCAGCGTCAACGACCACGAGAATGGGGACGAGAACCGACTTACCTGGACACTGAAGACACCCCAGATGGGCATTTTTGCCGCCGCATGGGCCTTGCGGAACACTTCGTCGAGTCCATCGAGGTTGCCCGTGATGAGCTTGATCTTTGGTGACTTCTGCAGCAGTCGTTGCGCAGAGGGCGACTGAGCGTTCCGCGTAAGAGCGATGATTTCGAAGTCGGAGTTGGCTTTGAGCAAAGCGTTGATGACTGCACTGCCTTGTTTGCCAGTGGCTCCTGTGATGAGAAGTGCTCTTGCGGTCATGTTGGAATACGTTGGGAGGGTATGCTGGGGTGGAGACGTAAGACAGTAGAGTGTGTAGTTGTGTATTGAGTTGAACTGTTGGGTTTTGTGTGTAGGCTGTTGCGTTGCTTGTAATTGCTCTGGTCTCGGGCAGGATCACTGGCGTACTTATACGAGACGGAAAGCAAGTGATCCATCGCTCGTCCGTCCGTCCAAGTTCTCAAAAGGTGCTTGTTGGTAAGTATCGGCGTTTCGGTGCTCCAGTGGGCGTGGTCGGCCCGCGAGAAGCTTGCAATCACGGTAGTAGTGGTTACAAATGTGCGGTGTGGGCATGCGAGAAGCGTGCGTTACAAATCTTCTCCCGTGTTGGTAAAGGACCAAGCGAGGCAAATCAAACGTGCAAATTAGGAGTTACGCCATAAGCGTGTTGCTGAATCCGTCTTTACGGGCCTGCGTATCTGGTTTAGGCATAGCTGGACTTAGCGCGTAGCAAGGGTGAGTGCGCATCCAGATTAGGCGATACGCAGACTTGTGGCACGCTGATGGTGGCAAAGGCCTTTCGTAGATTTTATAAACCGAGACGCATTGTTACGAAAGAAAAATAAGGCTATCAGTCTTGATCCAAAGTGAAAGTGAACCTCACGGCTCCGCCCGCCTAGTTCTTGTAAGGCGGCAGAGCCTCGCCTTCTCCAGCCTCCCGCGCTGCCTTCTTCGCCCGACGCCGCTCCCGACGATCCAGTTCCTGAGCGACTGCCTTTGCCAATTTCCGCCTCTCCTCGCGCTCACGCTCCTTGATGAGCTGTTTAGCGTTCTTGCCACTCCAGACCTTCTTGAATTCCTTGCGCCACATCTGGTTGAAGGTCAGGAACCTGTCCTGCTCCTCCTCGGCCTTGCGCGCGTTGTGGTCGTCCTCATCGTCCGTGTCGAGGAAGTCGTCATCATCGCTATCGTCATCGAGCAACGTATTGGTTTCGCTTTCGAGGTTGGCCGTCTTGAGCGTCCGCTCCTTGTCCCATTTCTTCGTGCGCGCGTAGGCGATGCAACCCGTGGTGAAGAGGACCACGGAGAGGGGGAAGGCGAGGAGCATCGTCATGACGACGCACATGGCGATAATATCTTCGTCCATGATGGCAGAGTTCAGGTAAGTATGAGCTTTGAAAGTCTGTGTAGGCGGAGTGGTGAGATGTTGTGGAACCTTCGAAGTTCATGTAACAGAGTGAGTCGCCACCGCCAAGGGACAGCTGGGGAGAAGCAACACAGCCGAGGTGTGGCGGTGCATCGACGTCATTCGCGAACTCGACGCGTTGACGTCTCGAGTCACATGTAGAAGAGAGTTGCACTGGTACAAGAGGTTGTCAAGGAAATACCCCAAGAACCTTCCAGATAGGTCCTACAGCGTTTTATAGTATGAAAAGGTTACCAACAAGAGAGTAAAACCCCTTGCTATGCTCTAGAAGTAGGATAGTACCTGCAAGTGTTTGCTCTTGGTGCCGATGACAAGTGCGAGGCATTCAGCCAGTACAGGGAGATGGCGGAAGTGGTCGGGCAGTTGCACCCGCATTGTGAATAATTGTTATTAAAATCCGCCGCGAAGGGTTTACGCGAACAGCGACAAGAAGAGCGGTATTTGGAAAAGGCCAAAGGTGTAGGCGCTTCCGACTTCCACGACATCTGATTGGCGGAGCGTCAGTCGGCTTGGAGAAACCACCACAATATGGTTGTCAGATCGCCGCAACAACGCCCCGACATCATCTTGACACAAACGCAATGGTGTCTGGCCTTGTATAGTCTGCGTCTGCCGCTTTCAACCACATGTAGCGGGCACGCACGTGGACTGTGAGCCATTTCGAGGTTGCGCGCCTCATCTGCGAAATGTGACTGTTCATTGCCCGACTCACAGCGGTAAAACGAAACAAGGATGACTCTTACGCCCCAACTACTTAAGGACAGCATCAATCAATGCATTCGGTTTGCGCTCACTCAAATGCATACGCTATAAGGCATTGACGAGCACGAATAAGCGCGACATTGACTTAATATAATGCCGGCATCTGAGGGATTTGACGAAAGGGTAGCGAGGTTAAGGGCCGCAATATGTACCGTCGCCGTTGCTCCAACCGATCTGTAGGTTACCACGAGTGCGTTGCAATATAATGATCATTCGACTAACTGTTCCAGGACGACCCGCAACGCAATTGCCTCACCACTGCTTCGCCTACCAGCGGAACTGCGGAACGAAATCTGGACCTTGCTATACAGCAACCTTGTTATCAATATCGATGACAAGGAACGACCAGATTATGGCTAACGACCTCACGTCAAAAGGATTACCAGATGTGTGGATCAGGTAACGGGGACATATGCTATAATATCTAAACACGCATACCCTTTATTATTGTCACGTTACCTTCCAAGTTACCCTCGTCTATAGGTGCTACCACTGCTCTCATTACTATATAGAAGCTTGGTGGAGTACGTAGTTACAATGAACAACTCAGTTCCTCATCTACTTGATCACCCTATAGTTACCCTTATAATTATCGATCCCGACTGGTATCATGGATTCAATCCAGAATCAGGCCGGTGGCTGCACTGTCAGAACGCGCACAATCTTTCGCACACACTAGTGTGCAAGCAGTTCTGGACAGAGACGACACAAGTACTATATACAACACCAGTACCTCTCAACACGATTTCCGCCTACTTTTCAACTCGGGGCAAGCCTACACACCATACACTCAACAGCTTGTCATCAGAGCGCCAATGACCTACAATTTGGGCACGTTCTGTTGCGAGTGGGAGGGGGCCTTGACATGGCGTTCGATGCGTCAATTCCAAAGCCTCGAGGGTGTTCGCATTCTCATCGATACACCTACGACTGCAACGAGGATAGGATCAAGTCTTGTCTAAGTACATATCTTCTGAATGACAAGACGTGGAAGAAGATGAAACTTCCCCCGCTCATGCGAGCGTTGCGGCAGCACAACCTCAAGGAGTTCACCAATGTGGAGATAACATTCCATGACCGCGTAACGCGGCACAAGCTTGATAGGATAGGGCCTTGGTGCGACGAGATGCGTAAGCTTTTAATCGATCTCTTGCCGCTTGGGCAAGGGCGCAGTGTATCGGAGAGAAGGAGAGTGGAGGAGGAGACGAAACGCAAATGTAAACGTCTGAAATTATCAGCGTAAGCGATGCATTGCATGAGTGTGCACAACTTCGGCGACCGAGATGCTGTTGTATGGCTGGGGGTCGTCGGCGAATGGTCCAAGCATTTGGGGCCAAATCGTGGTGGCTGTACACTTCCCTATAATACAACATCCACATTTCCCAACATACTACGTCTCTTCTGGACGAAGAAAGGAATTGTTTGAAATATGATGCTGTGGTTTTGTTTGGAGCAAATGTACGATGTCGACGGAAATGGATGGGAAACGGATGAGAAATGAAGTCTTTCATAATACATCGAGCCCCCCTCTTATGAAAAGCTAAACATCGTTACTAGCGTTGCACAAACCCAAAAGAAATCCGCATCCAGTAATGGAAAAATTATCTCAAACATCCTTCCGTGCAAGCTTGCTCTTCTCCCGAATCTGCTTACCATACTTGAACAGCAGAAACGGAATAGGTATGAATGCAATGCCCAAGAATGCCAGCAAACTGCTAGCCCAATTGATGCCCAGTCTTTTGAACATGGCACTCGCGAACAACGGAAAGCCCGCACCAAAAGCGCTTCTCATCAAATCGTTACCCGCCAGTACACTTGCAACCGAGTCGGGGTACGCGTCGCTGAGATATGGTAGCACTGCATTGAATAAGCAAAATGCCGCCACACCGAAGAAGCCGGACCCAATGATCGGCATAATCCAATGGAGGCTGGGGCGCGCGCTCCATCCGAACCAAAAGAGGCAAATGGGTACGAAGAAGGAGCCGACCATGGCAGGCATGAGACGTTTCTCGGGAACGACATTGCCCTTGTCGTCGAATTGCTTCTCGAGGTACCAGTAGTTCCAAGCTGACACTGCCGCGAGGGAGACCGCTGTGCCAACGAGGATGCCAAGGAAAGCGAGCCCCATTTCGCCCAAGTTGAAACCATAAATCTCGACGAATACCAAGGGAAAGGACTCGAACCAGATGTAAAGAAGACCGTAGATTAGGGCGATGTAAAGGTTGAGCAGGAATACGATGGGTTCGGTGAAGTTGAGCGTAATGGGCTTGACGAGACACATCACGATGATCTGGTGGGAACATTAGCGGTTGATAATATCCCATGACTTGGCGAATGCTTACATCTTTAGGCTTCATTTCAGCACCAATCAGTTCCGGCTCGCATGTCAACTTGTCGTTTCCCGTCAACTTCCTCAGCCGCTTTGTCCGCCGGTACAGGATATTCGGCGAACTCGTCTCGGGCAGGAAGAAGAATAGAACAACAAAACAGACCCCGCTGAGCCACATGAGTTCCCAGATGGTCCAAGTCCATCCCTCAGCCATGGTAGCGAATCCGCCGACAAGGGGTCCGAGTACAGGTCCGCAAACAGCTCCGATGCCCCAAATGGCGAGTCCATAGGCCTGCTTTTGCGGGCGATACATGTCGGCGATTGTGGCACCACCGGTCGCGAGAGCGGGGGAGCCAAAGAAACCGGTGAGAAAACGAAAGGCCAGGAGCATGCCAAAATTGACGGACAGTGCTGTGGGGATCTGCAGGAGAACGAAGATGACTGTGGTCTGTTATGAGAGCCAACGATTTCAACGACTACAAGTCCACTTACGAAGCGTGCCAATGTAAACCCACAATCTCCCTATCTGGGGAATCTCGCTCATGGGCGACCAGATTAAAGGCCCAAGACCGTAGCCCGCAACATACAAACAGAGTCCCAGGGTGGCAGGGACTTGTGCGACGCCAAAGGTGCCCATGACACCCATCAGACCGGGTGTATAAATGGCACTGCCGATGTAGACGGAAAACGTAAGGAGAACGATTTCGAAGGTGACGAAGTATTTCTTTGTTCGGGACCAGTTACGTGGGTTCTGACATGCAAATTAGTCTCGCAAGGTAAACACATCAAAAGGAGAAGGAAATCATACCTGCGGATCATCATCACCGTACCCTTTGAGTAGAGGAAAAAGATCAGTAAATGTTCGAATATTTCAGAGATGGGGCACAATTTCTTCTACTGTGCGGAAGGCGTCCCCAAGACACCTAGTGGCAGCAGATTTAGAGAACTTGCACCCCAGAAATACGTACAGTCCACAATGTGTAAATCCCTTCCCTTCTCCGGATCGATCCTGACACCACTTGGCTCATTGAATTCACCGTCGATCCGCGTGCGCGACGAAGCCTCACTTTCATTGCCGTTGGTATCCTGGTTGGTGCCCATGGATTGTCTCACGCGTTGCGCTTGCTCATCGTCATCCGGCGCCGCCGTGCGCCCATGGTAGGCCGCGAAGCCTGATTTCTCCTCATTGAGGAATTGCTTCAGAAGCGACGGGTCTTCTTCTTCGGCATAGGCGAAGAGTTTGTTGCCAGAAACGAGACGGACGACATGACCGAAGGCCGAGTCGCGAATGAGATCCGAGACCATGGTGGTGGGGCTGGCGTGGCCAGGGATGGTTGAGATATAAGTTCTGGGGATATGTGAATGAGCGGGATAGAGTGGGAAAGAATGGATTTTCAGAAAGAGGCGACAAGGTCTGTATAGATCGAGGCTTTATGGACCGCGAACTAAAAGTTCAAGTATCGAAAAAGACGGCGCGAAAGAAAAACATCGAAGTAGGGCACTAGATGCTGTCAGACTACGCATTTGCCGTCATCGACCACGTTTGTCTACACCGTCGCTGACATCACCACACCATACCAGCCCATGTGCGCAGTCCGATGGTTCCACGAACACTATTGCGGCTCAACAGAGGCGCATCCGCGGAGGGCCCGGGTGGCATTCTGTGCAAAGCTTGGGCGGCAAAAGCAATTGCCATGCCAGGGAGGAAAGTCGATGACGATAGTTAGACGATTGGATCGCCGCTAGCTGCATCGTAACGTGGTCCATTTTAGCGACGGTGATCGCGGCTGCTTCCGACCGAGAGGCGCCAGGATCCTCACCACACCGACGTCTTTCTTGATATGTTGGGGTGCGCGTGCCAGAAATCTTTTTTTATCTAACATGCACTCGTTCTTGATAGCGCAGTATCACAAGTGTGACTGCACGTTGCGACAGATATCTTTCTAGGAAACGTTGTAGCAGCCAATAATCGTGGAGTCCAAATGATATGGCTTCCAACTATTTCAGCCACTAACAGTGCAAAGTGTAACTTCTCACACCCTTGCTGTCCATCTGGGTCCGCTTCGATGATGGTTATATCGCAACTGCAATTGCATATGTGGTGGGTGTAGCGCCATACACCGAATGAGACGGGTTAGTTTGTTCACCAATAAACAGTGCAACACCAGTTCCGCGCAGCAATGGGTAGAAGTAAGGCATAATATGAGACGTATTGCTAACAATAGGGTGTGTAGAGGCGAGCCTCGTGTTTGTGCAACCAAGAAACTCTTGATGTCGCTTTCACCACGACTTCACCGCCGAAATTTTCGCTCACAGCGGAGAACTGTTGTTGGACCTGCATCAATACGAAGCATATTCCACTCTTGGCACCATATATAAACTATCACCGCGCATACTACGAACTCTGGCCTTTTTCTCCGACAGCATTCGCGCCCTCAACCATATCAGACCTAAGCAAGCAACGAGTGCATACTATTTTTCACGATCCACAACTACCATCACCTTATACTTCCCAGACATCTCTCCTCTCTCTGCTTCCTAAGAACTTGTCACCATGAGCGCTCACCTCGGACTTCGCGCCACTTACGCCGGCAACCACTTCGCTTTCGCAGCAGCCCAGCTATACCCGCGGGAATGCCACAACCCCATCTTCAAAGGTGGCTACGACCACTACGCAGCCATCTACAACGATCTTGTCATCTTCGGTCCCTACATTGACCAGCCGCTGGCGGCTTTAAAGCACGCCCAGCATGACGCCCGCACTTTCACTACCACCGCTGAAGTCCTCGTCGCGCGCCTCCGTGCAGCCGCCAACCCTCTCTCGACTCTCCTCGCGAGCGGCATCGGAAAATCGGCGCTTGCTTCTGTCGCTGGCTTGGGATGGGACTGGGAGAGCATGCACTGGGTGATCGTCTTCCTGCTTGAGCAGCAAGCAATGGCACGCTCAGTGCATGCTCAGTTACCGGACAGTGTTGCGGCGCTGCTCATTTGCTTACTAGAGGTCACCGAACTCGTCGGCTTGACGAGCCAGTACATGATCCAGGATGTTGTAGCCCCTGCTGTCGAGGTACTACAAGCGGTGATCCGTGATCAGTCATTCGAAGAAGACCGTTCAGCCTTCTGTGTTGCGGCATCGAATGATATCACCACCGCTTGTGACCAGGATTCCTCTGGTAAGATCATGCAAGCTACCGTCCTCGACCGGTCGTTTGAAGAGGCTCGATCCGAGCAGTACGCTGTGCGTAATGTCGGTGCCACTCAGCCCCCAATACCAGTCGCCAAACGCGTCCAGCCTGGCGTCCGTGGCTTCGCTCCGCCAAAGCTCACTGTTCCGCTCGCCCAGTCCTCCGAGGTCTCGGTCTCTGGCAACCCTCCGGCTCCGGCCACGGCCTCGTTCAAGCTGGCCGCTACCCAGCCGGTCTTCTGTTCTCCAATTAGCGGTACAAGTCTCGCCCCACCGAAGCTTGCACCTACTATCAGTCAGCCTTCGGCCGTCGCGCCTACGCTTGCAAATGCTGACCCAAAGACGAACAACATGTTCGCTAATTTGGGAACACACTTCAAAAGCGACAAGAGCAGCAATCTCTTTGTAGATTCGCGCCCGAAGCCAGCTCCGCCTCTACAAGCGGCCAAGAAGGTGGAGGAGCCTTCAAATACTCCCCAAAAGACTATTCCCGCTTCAGATACGGTCAAGAAGGTCAAACCCGCCTTGGATACCTCGGTGATGCCCACCCCTGTTATTACCCCAGTATCAACAATTGCCGCTTCCTCTTCGAAAAATCTTCCCGCTCCCTCTACAATCACCGCTTCTTCCACGGAAGGAAAAGCTCATGCTTCACCGACCGCTACTTCATCCACAGGCAAAACACTTCCACCCTCCTCAGGACATACATCCACCAGCTCAACCCTCCCTAACCCCAAAGCCTTCACCAGCAACCAGGACATCATCGTCGGCCTCACCCATCCTACCCTAAAAAAGGACTTCGAATTTAAAACAAAAATTCTCAAAGGCAAGCTCAATCAAGAGCAGGTACCCAACGAGAAGGAACTCCGTCCGCTTTTCTTGGTACCCGAATGTGTGCTCGAGCATCGCAAGGCAGAGTGGTTCGATGCGAAGATGGTTGCTGAAGGAAAGGGCGTGGAAGAGATGCATGAGGCTATAGGGTTCTTGAAGACGGATATCGAGTTCATTTATGGGGTTGAGAAGATTAGAGAGCAGCCGGTTTTGATGTCGTTGTGCAAAGCGCTTGGCGCGGCGGAGAGGGTGTTGGATGCTGAGGAGGATAGTAAAGAGAAGGGATGGGCATTCTTGAAAATTAAAAGTGGGCTTGGTGTTTTGAAGGATAGATAGTGAGTTGGGCATTGTGACATAGATCGAGTGTTGGAAAATTTCGTTGAAGGTTTGGAGTTACGGGTCTGGAATTTGGTTTCTCCTTCGGTCTTCGCCTCGGATCACTGCTGCTCACAAGTTCTTCGTCCTGGCTTGAGGTTTGTGGATTGCAGGCTGGCCTCTCCGCATTCTTAAGATAGCTTGGTGAAAGTAGGCTCGGAGCGATGCCGGTGCGTAGCTGATTCATTTCTTCTTGCAAAATGGTTATGACTGTCTATTTGAAACGTACTTCTTGTTATGTTAAAGTCTAGGTGTCGTGCAAGTCTGTATTATATATCAAGTATAGCAGGGGAAGCAGCTGTACTAAGTTACCCTTTAATCGCTCCTCGTCACAACACCACTCTTCCCCCTGACCTCCCCCTCAAGCAATATCTCATGTCCATCACCATCCCTCACACCCTGCGCGGCCAGGCACCCAACCACCGCCACACCAGCCAGAATCCACCACGCCAACCCCACCAGCCCAGCATCAAGACCCTTGCCAAATACCCACCCAAATGTAATCGGTCCAAGCGTTCTTGTAAGGCTCGACATCGACTGCCCCAGTCCATGAACAGTACCCAGCACAGACGGATGCGGAGAGCAATTGTTGACGAGAATGGCAGTGCAGGGCAGCGCAAAGGTGCGAGCGAGGACTTGTATGAAGAGCACGACAGTAATAGATAGCCAGATGGGGGCACCGGAGACGCCGTGGGGAGGCGCGTCGGAACTGGGAATTATGCTGAGAAATGGAGTGAGGAAGTACGTTAGTGGAAATAGGGCGAGGAAGATGCGGTAGCTGAGTGCTGTGCCAAGGCGCTGGCTTAGATTTGGGTAGATAAGCAGTTGCAGACTTATACCGATTACGCCGAGAATTGCGAGGGCGAGACCGATTTGCGGAGGTGGAAGTGCTAGACCGCCAGTAAACCGTAAACCGTGAGGGTGGAAGCCAGGTGGGTGCGGATCGTTGGGATTGAAGCGTGGAGCAGACAGGAAGATGTACCAAAGCGAGTTGAAGGTCCCTAAATGCATGGCAAGCAAACCATGCGCCAGCATCGTATTGAGCAGATTCCGCGTCCATATTCTCTTGAACGGGAGCGTGCGTTTCACCTTGGGACTTTCCTCGTCGCGCGACGCTGTAGTTCGGTGGGCCGACGTGGGTGTCATTTGGATCTCGAGAGATGCGTATTCGTCCCCTGGGATAGCGTTATAGCTGGGGTCCATAGATATATCCCGCCGGAAGATGTGACGCTGTATCCAGCGTCCGATATGGAGAGTAGGGTCGGGTTTATGTTTGCACAGTTCGCTTGTTTCCTCCAGGAAGAAGATAACGCCGAGTGCGGATATCAGCAGAAAACACGCGCTCATCAGGTTTGGGAGTGCGTATGGCCATTTGGTCATCCACTGGACTCCACCTTTTCCTCCCAAAGGCGAGCCTGGTCCGAATACACCAGGGTAACTGGCTACCGGATCGGCCAATAGACCGCCTTTGTTCTGTTAGCATATTGAGCTACTCAGGATAATAAGACATTACCAAGTATCGGTCCAACGATAACACCAATGTTAAAAGTCATTGGAAGTACAAGGAAAGCTCTGCTCTGATACTTCTTCTCCTTGATGATCTCGCTAATCATCGTCCGCATGACGCCTATGTTCCCGTTCAGCACGCCTCCCAAGCATCGGAAAGATACAGCCACCACGAAGCTGCGCGAAAACCCAAAGCCAACAATAGATACCATGGTACCTAGCAGCCCTATCCAAATGACTCGTTTGCGACCTCCATACTCCGAGTCGGCAAAGCGACCCCATAGTATAGCGGTCAGGAACTGGGCGAAGGGGAAGGCGGCGTGGATAATACCGGCCTGCGAGGCAATAGCAGAGTCCGGCAGCGTACGATCGAAGGATTGTAATTGGTAGTAGATGTACGATCCCAACGACGTTTGCGTCAATGGCTCGGACAGACGAGCGAGAGTGAGAACGAGAAGTTGGTCTTTTCGAGGAAGAGACCGCCATGTTACCGGTTTCTCTTTGATTGCCTCCACGCTTTCTAATTCGTCAATGTGGGGTAGAGCTGTGCCTGCTTCCACATTTGTGTCGATGAGAAGGTCTTGCTGGCGCCGATCTCGGCGACCTGAACTACCGCTGGGTGATGAGGTAGACGATCTAGGGATGAAGGACGCCGTGCTCTCTTGATCTAAGAGACTAGCAGTTCCTGCATCTTCCAAGCTCTTTCTCGACGAATTGCTCGACTTTGACTCGATATCTGACCCTGCCTCCAGACGCTCGGACGGAGATCGCCGTCCCGGATAATTATCCGTATCACGATGCCTCGAGCTCATCAGGAGTAGTAGGCTCTGTATGAACTCAAGCACACTAGTGGGGTCTTCCTGGCAATAGCTAAGAGTATTGTGAGAGTGATGGGAAGTGAAGAACGCTCGGCACGCGACTGCTTCGTCTGAGGATAAAAAAAAGCGGAGGTCTGTCGGAACAACAGCGAAGCGCCGGGGTATATGCAAAGTCATGATGGTGAAAACGCCGATTGGTCTCAAGAAAAGATATCACCGGCTAGCGCTTGGTCATCTGCAGTTTTCGTCGACGGTGCGAGTTGTCGGCCGAGGTAGTGGGGGACGCCACTAAGAGAGTGACCGTGCTTCTCACTAATTACCGATCGAGCAAGTTCAAGGTCAATGTTGCCCAGGTTCTAATAATTGAGTAGTAGACTCCACCAAATAATCTAGCTCCAAACGACTATACTTCCACAGTTCGCTTCTTTGCGACCGATAAAAAATAATACTCTCTTCGCGCAAGATGGCTCGCTACCTAACCCCGTCTATAGCGGAGACCCTATAGCGGAGACCCGGAACGGCTCGTCGAACTTTGACGATGCGAGCGTTGAATCGTAGGACAGTGAGAGCTGTTTCGATGAGCCAATGCGTTCCTCGAATGCCAGTAAGCACTTTCCACTGCTTCGTCCTCTAGTTGGCGCGGATCTCAGTAGGTTCCCCTACATGTCACTCTCTCAAACGAGAACTTCCTGAAATGCAGCTTTTCAACAATGATAACATAGACTCCAGGCCAGCAGCCTCAGCTCTTCTCACGGCTTCCGCAGCGACTTCAACATCATGAAGCCTCGCTCCCCGCTCGATAAGCATCCAGAATATATCAGTGTGCTCGGATTCCACAGCACCAATTATAGGCGCTGGGGATGCTCGATTGACATCCATGCCGGCATCGAGCAGTATTCGAGTCATTTCCAACAGCCCCTTCTTTGCTGCGACATAGAGACACTCCTTAGCCCCTTCGCAGTGTATATTCGCGCCACGCTCCAATAGTATCGCAACAGTCGACACATATCCGTGAGATACGGCCATTTCAAGATCTTTGCCGTGTATTTGCGCGCCATGGTCCAGGAGCACGGTAATGACGTCGTCGTGGCCTTGCTCGCAAGCATAATGAACCGGCGAGGTTTTCCACTCGAGTCCATCGGAAGGCTCGACTGGTGCGCCTAGCGAAATCAGATGCTCTGTCATTGCTGCCCATCCTTGATATGCTGCGTGGGTAATGAGATTCAACCAGTTTTTAGGCAACATCGGACGCGGATCCCACTTTTCTTTCTCCGCGAAGGTGATAGCGAATATCTCGATGCTTGGCGTCTCCAATAGTCTCTTTGAGCGCATTATCAGGACACGCTCATTCATCGAAGCCCTCGGAAATGGGTTTCGATCCGGCTCGAGGAGATACTCTACCATCCTGAGCTCTCCTTCATGTGCCGCCTCCTCCAGCATGTCGAACACTCTAGCCCTGTAACGGTATTTCGAAGAGTTAAAGAGCTGTAGAATTTCGAACCTGCCTGCTTTGATAGCGTTACGCCTCGGATTCCCCAGATTGTTGAACTTCGAACATAGCTGCGAGTCGATTAAGCTTTCCACGAGCGGCATGCAATTTGTAAAGATAGCCGCTGCAAAGAGATCGTACTCGAATATGTCACCGAGAGCCGCTTCTCTTATGCTAGGTTCTTTCGCGAGCAGCAGACGAACGTGTGCGCCGTGGGTATCAGCTGCTAGTCCAAGAAGGCACGAAGAGTAATGGGCTATCTTATCCTCATCCCTGTCTTCAGTGGCCAGTCTTGCGGCAACCTTTCGTATTGCTTTTAACATTGGGAGGCCAGCGGTCCGGTTTTGATTCAAACGCTGCTCCAAATATTTCCTAACGAAAGGCATCCGGGACAAGTGTACATCGCACTCATCGCTCAGATTTGACATAAGCAAAGCTTCCACAAGTTCCTGCGAGAAGATTTCTTGGTTGGGCGTTACAAGGAGTGATTTTGGATTATCGGCGCGTACATACTGCTGACGAGACGCAGTCGCAATGCGCGTTTGAGTCCACGAAAGTGAACCGTCTCCGCGAGGATCGGCCTGAATATCTCCAAAGGTAAATCCAGCAAGTTCGTCTCGTGGGAAGTCCTCATTGTTTAGTTGAGCAGCGCGAGAGCTGTAGGGAGTATCCGCAGACAGTAGTCTTGTAAGCTGAACGACTATCAGACTCGCAAAGTCTGCGCTGCTGACGGATTTATACTACGCGAATCTACCCTCAGATTAATTTGTGTCAGGTTCCACGTGGCAGAGTCTAATTGGATGATGCACTGAAAGCCGAAACACCAACACTTCGAGCGCTTACGCATATCAAGACTCGCCATCACTCGCTATAAAAAGAGATGCTAGATTGTTTCTCAGCAACAGGAACCTTGGGAGATAGTGTCAAAGGATGCCTTCGGAATTGATGACTTTGACGCCTCTCCGTGCAGGAATATGGGTAATAGAGACCAATAATGATTTGCAAATGTTCAGTTCAGCGGTGGCACAAATTAGTGGTATCAGTGACACCGAAGATGCAGGAACAACAAGGTGGATCCGCTCATATGACCTTTGCGTCCTTTACAGCCAAATTGCATTAGATATTTCCTATAGATCGCCATGGTTGCTAATCATTAGATCAATCTATCTAAGGGGGCGAACCTTGCGTAATTTTTACAATTGCTTCAATCAATCTAGTTCTTAGTAACTCCGTGGATTGATCTCGTATGGATGATACAATCAAACGAATAAACGAGTAAAATGAAGGGTGAAGAAAAACCGTTGCGCGCGGCAAAATTTGCAGTTTGTTTGATTTGTCAACCTAATCAGCCCTGAGACCAAAAGTAGCATATCTGAAAAGTTGAAACAAGCTGAAACGTCCGCTCACAAGAGCTAGTACGATTCATACGCCAGTAATTGCTAGTATTCAAGTCGAAGAAGGATCGGGAATTTTATCGATCTTGATAATCATATCAAAGGCGCCGATGTCTTCCGCTTCCTTAATCCAGAAATCCGTGATGGTTCTGTCGCCCAAATCGTCGTGATAACTAAGGGAAAGAAATTCAGCTCTCATCTCAAGTATTCCAATTACTGAAGTTCTGATGTGCACTAACGAAGTCTTTTCTGGCAGCTTATGGGGATACGTACTCTCTCAACATTTGTGCCACACGGTTGCCGTGTATGGTTCCCGCAATCGCCTCGAAACCTTCCCTCATTTTCGGGTCTGGGTCGTATTTGTTGACCTTGAAGACGTCGTCAACGCCGTCAAGCTGCTTCCCGACACGGGCCATTACCGCGTTGATGACATTGATGCTATCTTTCGTAACGATTCCATAACGAATCACAGACTCCAGTTCCAAGTCCTTGACATCTTTTTGGGCGAAAGAGGCTGCTTTTTTCCAACCATACATTACTTCATCTGTCCATCTGAGTGACTCTTCCTTATCAAGACCCTCTCTAGCAAGAAGTGGACTTTCTGCACCGTCGTAATCTCGATGAATGTCGTACAGGTTGTTGTTGCTGTTGGGGACGATAATCGATTTCCGTTCCACATTGGAGTATGTTTCAAGCATAGGGGTCTCGTCATTCTTGTAGATGGTCGCGACTTCATCCAAGGGCTTGCCTTTGATGTTTGTTATACCTTTTTCTCTCATCTTCGCGACCCACTCATCGACTTTCTCGTCCTTGTTGTTGACTGTAAGTTTGGCCCATTCGTCCTTGTCCCCGTGACCAAGAAGCTTTTCACCAATCTCAGTCCTGAATTGTATAGGCTCTACCTCAGCGACGTATTTTTCGTTGAAAGTTGCTTCGTCAATCGGTCTAGGGTCCGCATCCCTTGGGTTCTGCTTAATATTATCCAGTCGTGCTATTTCCTGCGCACCTTTCTCACGAAACTGGGGCTTCGCATTGTTAAACTTGTTTTAATTCTCCTCTTTCTTATCAACTTCGCAGTTCATACGCTTCTTTCCACTGCAAGCCGGCTTCGGTTGCTCCTTGTCCACCAGAAGCCGTTCCGGCTGAGTCTGTGGTACGTCTGGAGTCGTTCCCGGCGTCAAGCGCTCGGGTTGCGTTGATTGTCCCGGTAGTGCATTGCCGGGGTGTTGAGGAGAAGGGGCCTTGGGAGCCTGGGGAGGAGGGATGCGTAGACCGGCTACGAGAACATTGAGGAGGAGCAATTGGGCGATGGAGAAGCGCATGATAGCTGAGGGAGCGAGTCGAACCTGGGTTTAGGAATAAACGTGGGTAGAACAGAAAACTTATAAGGGACACGGTGGAATTGATTGGAGATGATGAGCTGAATTTCCGATACGTCTTCAACGGCTATTTGAACACTTGTAACCTTACCACAAATCTCGGAAACACAAATGTCCATCTTTCCATAGCCACGCTCTCGGAGACCGCCTAAACGGTGATATGTCGAGTGTTACAAATTTCGGGTATCGCTTGAATTGGCCTCAGCTTAGCATGCGGCGACCTTGTGGAAGGGTACTTGGTGTGCCGTATAAGCGCCCAATCTGAGTGGGTTTCTGCACGCCGCCCCGGCACGCCGCTTGTCTGCATCAAAACACCACGAAAATAAGTAATTCGAAACAGTACTCCGGAGTAGTGAAGCATTACTCCGAACAGTGATGCAGATGCCTGGCCATCCAAAATGTGCAGTCTTCATCGCTTGTCCGAGCCTGTTAAATTACAAGCCCAGATATGGTAGTGATTTTGTTACACTACCGATACAACGAGTACCCGTAAGATATCAAATGTTTCACCTTGCAGTATATGAAGCGCTCGCATACATGTTCTGCCGATTACATACGTAAGCGGTAATCCTAAGGGCTCACTTCGCCGAACAAGTTTTGAGTTGCAAGACAAGTACGTTGACGGACCCGATGATGAGATTTATCGGAATATGCGCGGATATCCGCAAGGGACACGGCTATACTGGAAGGAGGAGGGTCAGCAGCATGAGAGGGCCCATTCTAGGCATTTCGCGGACTTCTACGACGTCAGTTCTTTTCCGAGACATGTGACGGTCAGTCAGTTGGATGTCCATAACGCTAGAGCAGTGTGCGAGTTTCTCGCCTTGTATAGCACAAATTCTGTGGCGGTCAATCACAAGGAGAAGCTGTTCTGTGATATGTGCAGGAAGCAATTTTTCGAGCCGTGTGACGAGGAGGTAACCACTGCCAGCTTCGATCTCAAGAAGATGATTCTCCGGAATATTAAGCTAAGATTTGCACGAGAGTCCTTTCGCTCGGCGATACGATTCCAGAGAAGGACTGACTAGAGACGAATGACGTGTGGAAGTAGGCTGATCACGAGTGTGCTAGCCTGCTAAGGCGATTTGTTGGACTTTGGGTAACGTGTTTTACAAGCGAGTGAGCATTACAAGCGAGTGAGCACCCCACCAACTTTCTGCAACGCGTACTCTTCAAACTATCATGGCACCCCCAACCCAAGCCCAACCAGCTTCTTATGAAGCTGATATGCACCTTGCTATCCTAGCTCTCCAGCAAAATCAATTTCAGAGTGTAGCAGTTGCTGCGCAGACCTTCAAAGTCTCCCGAGCCACGCTCGACCGCCGACGCGCTGGCAAGCCTGCTCGACGCGATTGCCAGCCCAAATCAAGGAAGCTCACAGAGCTAGAAGAGGAGGTGATTGTTGGATATATACTTGACCTAGATTAACGTGGATTTTTGCCTACGTACGCAGCTGTGCGTAGAATAGCTGATAATCTACAGGCTGCGCACGGCGCAGGCCAGGTCGGCGTCCACTGGCCGCGCAACTTCGTCAAGCGCACCGACAGTCTCAAGATGCGATTCAATCGAGCCTACGATAGGCAGAGAGCTCTGTGCGAGGATTTTATATTGATCAAGAGCTGGTTCGAGCTTGTAGAGTAGACGAAGGCTAAGTACGGCATCTGTGATGAAGACATCTACAACTTTAACGAAGCTAGCTTTATAATAGGCAAGACAATGACCTAGCTCGTCGTAATAGGGTTAGAGAGAAGAGGCATAAGAGCTTGTCACCAGCCTCGATCATTGAAGCGATTGGCTAGCTTCAGAAGGGGGCAGAAGTAATAATGCTCTTAGCTAAGCTAATGCGCGATCGGATTGCCAGCCTTAAGAAGGCTAATAAGGCAGCAACAAAGCGCAAGCAGCGCAAAAAGAAGCGGATACAGAAGCAAGGGACTTTGATAAGAGTAGAAGGAGAAGATATAATCGCTCAAAAGGAGGCTGACGAGCAGATAGAGCGTGAACAGCGTCAAAGTGGTGCACAATTAGGTGTCAGCCGCCAGGCTCTGGCGCGCTGCACAAGGTGCAGAGAGCCTGGCCACAACTCACGTACATGCAAAAAAGATACTTCAGGTACTGCTTAGTCTATTGTATCAATATCCCTTTATTATATTATGATGGGGTTGAGGATTACGATTGCAGAGGTGCAGAAAGTTGGTGGGGTGCTCACTCGCTTGTAATGCTCACTCGCTTGTAAAACACGTTATTAGTTCGATTTCTTAAAATTTTTGTCATTTTCGGTGCAATCTTTGTGATCTGTCGGTACACAAGTAAGTTCATTTCCGTATCTTTTGAGTAACTCATTAGAGAATGATCTAGTGGACTGGCTTTCATCTCGTAGATTATAGCACGCTGGGTTGATGTCACGCGTACAATTCATCACAGATGGCAGCTCACGTGCATTTGCTTTCAGCACAAATTTCGGGCTGCGCCTAGTTCTTCAATACCAGGTTATATATTACAGATGAGAACTAAGAAGGTGGAGGCGGGTCTGTTATCAGAATTATGAAAGAAAAGTCGTGGGAAGAAGACAAATGCTCAGCAGATGGCGCTCGCAACTCATGACGCAATTCCAAATCGTGAACGCACGTCCAGTGGCGCAAGCTCCGAAGCTCCCCGCGTAGGCCAAAGATTCCACATCAACAACGCACACAGCCTCCTCCTCCTACCCTTCATACGAACAACATATAAACCACCTCATATGCGCTTCCCATCCTTCCCAACCCTCATCCGCACCTTCCACACCTTCGCCAACTCCACAATCCGCGCCGCGAATCCCACCTTCAACGCCTCCCGCCTCCACAGCCCACTCCATCGCGCGACGATCCTCCGGTCCATGCCCATTCCTTTTATAAGCGCGCTGTTTGGCTCAAGTGCAAAGATGGCGGACAACACGAACTATCCGGTGAAGAAGACGGAGGGCGAATGGCAGGCGGTTTTGAGCCCTGGTATGTCGCCACACCTCTTTTCTTTACTTTAGGACATAGCTAATGCCTCGCGTCACAGAGCAATTTCGCATCCTCCGCAATAAAGGCACCGAAATGGCTGGCTCGGGCACCTACGACAAACACTCCCCCTCCGAAGGCATCTACAACTGCGCTGGCTGCTCCGCGCCGCTCTACAAAGCCAACCACAAATTCAAGTCTGGCTGTGGATGGCCTGCTTTCTGGGATGCTGTTCCGAATGCAGTGGGCCAGAGGGATGACTCTAGCTTCGGCATGACGCGCACGGAAATTGTGTGTAATAACTGTGGGGGGCATTTGGGGCACATTTTCAAGGGGGAGAAGTTTGGTAATCCGAAGGACGAGCGGCATTGTGTCAATAGCGTTAGTATCAACTTTAGCAAGGATGGCGAGGTTAAGGAGTGACTAGGTGAGGGGGCTGGAGGGGATGGAGAGGATGGAGGGGCGAAGCTGTAGTAACATGTGTAATAGTGACGAAGGGATGATTAGAAGCAATGGAGATACGATGCACATTCATTACGAAGCGTGCTATATCCCGCTCATTATATCTAAGAAAAGCGCTAATGCTCGCTAACTCAAGTAAAGACAACAAACCGATGCTAACTTTTTTCCAAGATCCTCAGTAGCAGGCCGTACTCTCCGTTACCTCCTTACATCCATCCTTTCCAAGCTGCCATTCATTGCATAGCTGATCGCACACGACACCAGCCTTCACAAACACCCTTCCACCCTGCTCCTTCCACGGAAGTCGAACTTGCACGCTCTCATCGCCGGCAGGGTATCCAGACGCCCTATACCCATGTCGGCACGCGCAGAGATGCTGGCCCAAACCCCCCGCCGTCGCGCCACCAAGAGCCGTGCACGTCGTTGTGATGTCGCAGCTAGAAGCGGCCCACGGATTGCAGGTAGGAAGTGAGCAGGTCCCGGGGGGCGTGGTGTTCTCCTTCTTGCAAGTTGCACTGCATCCATCACCGTCGACAGTGTTGCCGTCGTCGCACTCTTCTCCCGCCGTAATAATACCGTCTCCACATACATCAGCTCCCTCCTTCTTACAGCTCGCATTGCACCCATCGCCGTCGATGTTATTCCCATCATCGCACTGCTCGCCAGCCGAGACAACACCATCGCCACAAACACCAGTACACTGCTCGCTGTACAGCTGACACACCCTCTTTGCATCCAACACAGTAGGGAAAGCATGCCATTTCGGCGTAGCCACGCCAGGTCGCGCTTCGATGGATGGACCGGGGCCTTTACCAAACTCGTACGGCGCGTAGTGCATCAATGAAAGAGAGTCATATGGACCGGACCAATCTGCAGCGGCTGGATCTAATTTGACGAAATTGCAACCGTAGCCGCTGCAGGATTGGCTGCAGTCTGCAGGAGTGCCGTCTTGCGAGTCCCAAACGACGTCGCAGTGGATTATGACGTAGTCGTCGCGATCGGGGCGCATGTGTTCGTGGTAAAGGCCCAGCGCTGTATGTGGTTAGATATCGAGCAAGGTTTCAAGTCTAAAATTGCAAGAGAACTTACTATGGCCCAGCTCATGCGCATAAGTGCCAGCACCACCACAGGCATCATCCAACAGCATCTGATTAGCACCCGCACCATATGCCTTTCCAATAGGACTAAAGCACGCAAACTGCTCCGTTGTTGGTACCAACGTCAATACATTGTCCTCCAACGTCGCGCTCGCTGGATACTGCTGAAACTGCAACCATGGCAGCATATCCGTCCACCGCTTCGTCGCTTCAGTCCAAGCCTCCAAACGCCCTGCACTTTTCGCAGCTTCCGATTGCCATTTGTACGCAACGACGCCACCCGGCCACACATTCTGGTACTTGAAGATGGAAAGAGCGCGTTTGGCTATACTATGCTCTGTAGTGTTTGCGGGCTCTGCATTGAGAAGTAGATCGGGAACAGTGGATAGGATAATGTCGCCGTGGATGATGGCGAGGGGGTTGTCGTCGAGACCTTCGGCAACAAAGTAGGAGACTGTCTGATTGATTCCTGCTTCGGGGGTTGAGTTTGTGAAGGAAGGGATGTCTGGGATGGTGGGGTCGAGGGGGATGTCGATGGTTGTTAGGTTTCTGTCGAGGGGGTCGGCTGGTAGGGATGACGCGGGGAGGGGGTTGTTGACATCTTGGGCGAGTGCTGAGGTTGTGAGCACTGAGAGAAACGCGATGCTGAGGGGCAATGGAATCATAATTGCGGATGTCGCTTCGTTTGATGCGTGGAAGGAAGTAAATGATCTGCAAGCTCTGCTTTATACTCGTTTACCTCCCATGCTTCCCCTCGTGCATAACTCCCACGCATCGCGGCCATAGTGGCGGTGACCCAGGCTCCGGGTCGACGATACAGCCTCCGAATGGCATAGTTCCAGCCGATGGCGACGCGATTCTGACCAATACGTGCCAATATCCGGTGTGTACTGTAGGGAGCCCGGAGGCAGGGTGTAGACAATGGCTGGGGCTGAGCTAGTAAAATACGATGAGGCTGAAAGAGGCCGGGTGGCCGAGCAACCCAGCTGACGGGGTAGCGGACCACTAAGTGGAAAGGATGAATTCCTGATATTTGTCCTAGCGTTTTCGCTAGGAAATACCGTGGTGAGCGCGTAAAGTTCAAGCTTTATGTTCAAATGTAGCTAGGTCTTACTCGTATTTGTGGGGAGGAGCCATGGTCACCGGGTCGGAAAAAGCGAGGTTTGACGGTGGTATTTTTCGAATTTGAGTCGTAGCAGAGCAAGGGAGCTTTGGCAGTATCTGACATACTTCTATTCCTATAGCAGTCCCATTTCCCTTACATTCAACATCTTCCGTTGCGGTCATTGAACGAAGAGCATCTGCGATCAGGCTACATCTGCAATTTCTCTCACCGCGCATTTTCTTCTTCTCTGCACATACCAGTGGGGGGTTCATTGGAGAATACAACCAGTCCGCATTACGGAAGACCCGCGTGCTCATGCAGGTAGCCAATATTGTACTAAACATAGTCGCAGACTTTATCACCCCACTAGTAGTGACCACGCAGCGTATGAATGAAAGGGGGAAAAATCGAGCAAGCTGAATAGCCGCTTCTGTTCCCGTAAATCCGTCCTGATCAGCGACTGCGGTCACTACAAGCGAGCTAGCATTAAAAGGTATCGTGCCGAGTGTACCGTTCCAGACAGGCCCTTGGTTGTTAGTCTAATGTTTGCAAAGGCTGGGAAACGTACCCGGCGGCAGCTGTGCGGGCATTCGTTCTTCGGCATCAGAGCAGTTGGCGAAAAGTGGCACAGAAAACTCGACTGTAGGATTCAGTGCTCCCTGGCTAGCGATAACTAGTACTATTGGCAGTCCGTCTGTAGTGCAATTGTACTCCCGGACCATTTAACTAAGACCGAAATGAGTAAGAGACAGAGTAAGTATAAATAAAGCGCGCATATTAGTATTGACTGGTTTAGAAGAAGCATAGTTACAGAAAAGTCTATATAACTATACCGTAAAAATTACACCGACTTATATTACTACTATATTCAGAAATAGCTCTACTGTAAGTTAGGGAGGCAGTATACAATGCCTCTCTAAAGAATAGGGCTATTAATATCCTTAGGACTACTTCTAGTCCCGCACTTAGTCCCTTTAGTTACCTCTTCTACTTTTAGACTGCGCTGACCGTACTTACTTTTAGAGAGCTAGACGTATATAAGAACCCGCAAAGAGTGCGCTACCGTATAATATAGAATATAACGGCAACCTAATATCATTTCCTATACTACAATATAATGCCTATATCTCTTACTTTAGCTCTTACGGCTTTTACTTCCGTAGTGCTAGCAGTACTAGTCTAGTATTCCTCTCTCTCTCGTCGCGAAGAGTATATTATAAGTCTTAGCCTTACCGGTAATAGTATATCCTACTACTTATGATTATAGCCTCTAGAGAGCTTAGGTATAACTATATTTTTCTCGTAGTGCTTAACGCTAGACCCTAGTTTATAACCCTTTACGTTTTATAATCTTAACGAGTACACCGACGATAACTCCTATACTATAGACGACGATATAGAAGTGAAAGACGCGTATGTACGCCTAGATAAAGGCGAGTGTCTCCTTTAACTAAGCTTTAACGTGAGAAAGCGAGACTAGCTTTGTGGCCTAGACGGTTGTATCTCCGACGGGAAACCTATTAGCTTTTTGCCGGGCTGCGGCTCGGGCGGCTATATATCTACTAGTTTTAAGGAAGTGGAGGAAGAGATAGGGAATCCTATCGTTCTTTTACCTGCGGATGTCTGAGTCTAAGGCACGGTATTAAATGCACATGCGATCGAAATACACAATCATATTATATTACTCTATATCACTAGTTATTTAAGCTTCTATCCATGCTCCAACTTTATCTTCTAGTCGTGCGTGGTGCGCGATGTTCCTCACATTCGTCGTAAGCAATCCAGTAGACGGCGACGCGAAAGCCCCCGGGTTTGTGCACGTAGAGCAGGGTCACAAGTCTCAAAGCGAATAGTTATCAAACCAGAAGCGAAGACTAGGTTAAAAGCAAAGGGGAAGTTGAAAGCGAAGAAAGAGTTGGAGACGGAGCGGAGGCACTCGTGGGCCGTGTAGCGGGGTCGAGAGGCTCGTGCGATTTTGCCGCGTCTGCGGCCCCCGACTCCCGTCTCGCTCTCGTCTCCGCTGCCCCGACCGAGTTCTCCCGTCGCTCTCAAGTGTCACGCGAGAACTTACGGCGTTGGGAGCTCTCGCTTTCCTCGACACACCGTCACCTCGTCAAGCCTTTCCTCCCATACCTCGATGTCAATCCCGTTCTCCCACGCGGAGTACGGCCGCCAAGATTGACCCTGAGGTGTGCCTCCCCGCATATGGCATCACCGACGAGTCAATGTGGACGCCACGCAATAGCAAGAGAGCATGAGAGCACATCGTCGCGCGACCGTGAATTGACGGAGGTTGCTCCTCTCACTCTCTAGTGCACTGCCACTTCGTTGGCTCCCTCCTCCCGCGCGGACGGCCGCCAAAATCGACCATGAGACGCGCCTCAACGTGGAACCACCACCAGCGGAAAAGAACAACCGCACCGTCAGCGGCGAGGATCCTGGGCGAGGGCCGCTATTGAACTGTGCCGATCCGCTCTTCTTGGGCGAGGCCGAACCCGGGGAGGAGACAATCCGCGCCTGATCTGGCAGCGACCTTATGCCCACGGTGGTGGTTCCATCGACAGGACGAACGGCACGGCGGGTGCTTGTCGAGAAGGTAAGAGCGCACCAACTTGCCCGAGAATGAGAACGACTACTAATGGCCTATGCCTAGGTCCATTCTGTCGTTTCAAACCGCGTGAATAGCAATGTCGGTGCCCGAGACCGAGACCGAGACCATCGTGACCGAGACCAATACGACGCCGTGGAACGAGAGAACTCAGTATCCGGGCTCTGTGTCTGTTCACAGCCTAGCTAGCTAATCCCGACGTCTCCGTTGCGCATCGGTCTCCACGCTCAGGGCTTCGCCGCCGGCAGCTATACTGAGCTCGAAGCGGATTGATAAGAGATTGGACATGGCTTGCCCTGTGCCGAACGCAATTCTCTGAGAAGGGTTGGATCGAGTGCACTTATCATGTGTCATTGCCCCGGCACCTGTTGGTAGATATCGAATACCGACACAGTGCGAAACGCTAGACTATTTGGGGTGACCGATCGGTGGCCATTATGTGATACCAGGCACCCACACCGCGGCCGGCGGGACGACTAACTTCAACATCGGCTATCTTCCAGCGCAGGGTAGGGGCTTTATCGTCACTGAGATCTCCCCACTAACGTTGGCAGAACAACCTGTCCGACCGCGCGAGCCCTTTTCGACGGTGCCGTTCGCGCCAGACCCCGATTTTGTTGACCGGCCTGAGATCGTCGCGTGGGTGCGCGATAAGTGCGCGGGACTGGGCGCGCGGGCAGCGCTGGTGGGTCTTGGCGGGGTAGGGTATGTCTAGAATACTAACAGACCGCAGCAAGTCGCAGCTCGCTATACAGTACGCCCACAGCATCCGCAATGCAAGCCCGCACACGTTTGTCTTCTGGTTACACGCCAGCACCCGCGCTCGGTTTGAGGAAGCGTACCAAGACATCGCAGACCGGCTGCAGCTGCCGGGGAGGAGTGACCTGAAGGTGAACGTGCTGCGGCTGGTCCGCGACTGGCTGCAGGATGAGGCAAACGGGACATGGCTGCTGATACTTGACACGCTGACGACGTGAACGTGTTCTGTCCTAAGCAGGCACATGCAAGCGACCGGTCCAGCAGCCCCTCAACCTCTCTTGCCGAATACGTCCCCCAGTGCCGGAACGGTTCCATCTTGATCACCTCGCGAAACAAGGACGCGGCTGCGCGACTAGCAGGAGGATATCCTAGGATCAAGGGGGTTTCCGCGTTGGGCGAAGACCAGGCTTTACACCTGCTGCGGAACAAGCTGCACGGTGCATTGGGCAGTGCAGGCGCTGTGGAGCTGCTCCTTATGCTCGACTACCTTCCCCTTGCCATCACTCAAGCCGCAGCATACATCAATCAACGTGCGCCTCGAGTTACGATACAAGACTACCTCAACGAGTTCCGCAGGAGCATCAAGAACAGGGAGAGCCTTCTTAACCAGGACGTAGGCGATTCCAATCGTTGCTTGTACACGGGATTGAGAATAGGTCGAGTAGATGTGAAATCGAGTAGATGTAGGGTCGAGTAGAGGGGAGATCGAGTGCAGGTGAGGCGAAGGCCGCAAAGGCCGCTTCACCTCGCGTGGGCATCGCGTCTCGGCCTAGCCTTGAAAAAATCGCACCGTCGACACCAATCTCTTGAGCGCACCCGACTGGGCCAGGCAACGCAGCCATGTATGCCTGCACGCCGTGCGATAGGCAGTTCCACACCCTCTCCGTCCTCAGGCGCCACGACATGCGCGTAAGTCTGCCATCCCGCAGGGTCTGCCGCACACGGAGCTGTTCCATTGCTTGTCCCATCCAGCCCCTTCTCAGAGCCTCAACTGCCCTGGCTGCCGTGCCAGATTCGATTCCAGCAGCATCTTTCTCCGTCATCTCGAAGAGGGCGACTGCAGCGGCATCACTGCCGCCGAGTTCCATAGCCATCTAGTGCACGCCAGCTTTGTTTGCACTCTCAGCAGCGCCGAGGGAAGGAAGGTCTTGGGGGCCATGTTGAGGAAGACAACGGCCCATCTTGACGACGAAACCGGAGGGGGCATTTCACTGCCAGAGAGCCTCATCGACAGTTCTGGGACCCGACCAGCAAGAGCTGGAGCCCAAAGCACCTGTGGGACCCTGTCGTCGAGCGCTACTACTGTCCATCTCTATGCCTGTAAGACTTGCCTTTGCCGTGTAGATTCTGGTATTCGCTAACATGTGTGGCTGCCAGGCACGTCCTCGAGACCGCCCAAGCGTTGGCTGTGCACATTACGGATCACCACCTTCATCTCTACCTCCACTGCGGTTACCCGCGCATACTCTCCCACCCGACACCACGCACTCACCCCCACCCTGCACCCCACGATACAGACCGCCCGAAGCACCACACAGCCTATCGATAGTGCAGGTGGCCATGGATCTCGACAGCGTCCAAACGGACGAGACATACGAGGCCGCCCAAAAATCTGCGATGAAGCGGCTGGCGCCACGCCTGGCCACTAGAGTAACCTAGCAGGTCGTCCGGAACCCAGTCTCGTCCCTGGGCAGCGAACAGGCGGATGACGATGTAAAAGATGCAACAGAATCCTTACCCGCTGAGCCCCGCCCGGTCGCTCGGCGGGTGTCCGCAGCCTTCCAGATCGGCCCTTCCCCAATGGTCCCAGTCCCAAGCGGCGAGCCGACGGATCTGTACACCAGGCGCGATGGCGACACAATTTTCTCCCCTAGTGCCGTCCCGCCCAACGACACCATGGACGGCGTTGCTGAGGATACATCTCCATCTGTTGGCTGTTGCCGTTGCTAGATCTCTTCATTCTCCCAGTCGACGCTGCCATCGGTCTTGGCCTTCTTTACGGCCGTGAATTCTCGCACAGCCCTGTCCAGGCGTACCTACCTAACCGCCTGCGACCTGTGGACGCTCGCAGGACCCAATTATTGGACACCATACAGAAATTATGAGTCCATGTGGTTGCGCGACAAGCACAGCAAGAGCCTGGGCATGGTCCTTCCCCTGAGATGCGTCCACAAGAAACATTCGCACTTAGGTAATACTTGTATACAAATAGCTACGATGACTCGACACTTCTACTCTATGTACTCTTGGTTAAACCAGGGAAGAGCTAGCAGTTTAGCAGCTGACAGGCGATCTTTGGGATCGTACTTTAGGGCGGACCTTATCACTGCAAGGAGTCCGGCACTTTCATTATATGTCATGTTTTTCGGCTTTCTCTCCTGAAATCTTTGCTCGAGCGTATGGCCAACCAAGATATCACTGGGTATCTCTGACTCTCCCACATCTGACCGAATTTGTTTTCCATCCTTATTGAAATATCTCTTCCCGCGAGGCCATCTCTCGAACATCGCTGGAGGTAATGGTCCGAGGGCGTGAATCATTTGGAGGAGATGATCGTCGTTGTTTTCCTGGAGGGCTTGGTCGTTACGATCTGCTCCCGGAAGGGAATCGCCATCACCCTCCTGGGGGAGATGGTTATCATTGCTCGTTCCGTGCAGATGGTCGGTATTGGTGCGCGCCAGGTTGAATGGTGGCATGACAAACAGAGGTGCCCTAGTGAAGAGCTCGAACAGAAGGCAGCCAAAGCTCCAGATGTCAATCCGGTGATCGAAACTGGACTGGAGTACGACCTCGGGGGCGCGCAGCCCGTTTGCGATGACTGGTGTCGCAGGAGGGTCATTGGAGAAGAACGCTGCTTGATATCAGGGCTGTTGACTCGAGACTCGACAAGTAGTACGTACCGGCACCAAGGTCAGAGAGCTTCAGCTCAACAGGAACTTCACGATCCCAGAACTCCGTAAGCGGCCGGTTTTCATAGATGCGCTCAGGAATTTGTGGATTGCCTTTGACCCCCGTAGACCAGCATTTGTCTCCAGAGGAAGGTTGTTGGATTGGGGTGGTAAGGGACAGAAGCAGGTTTCCAGGATTTGAATCACTGTGCGCAATTCCCAAGTCGTGAAGGCATTTCAGTGCCGTTAGTAGCTGCTTGCATATCGATTTGGCCTGCCAAGCAAGGATTGGATTATAGTCAGGATCGTAACATGCCGCGACAGCGGGCCCCATGGGCTCGAAGACCAAGCACTCATGCTTGCCGTTCGGACCATTGTGCTTGAAGCTATCCAGAAGTGTAACGATGTGGCCTCGTGCAGTGGCGTTGGCACGTATGATCCGGTTCATTTGTACTTCTTTGGACGTACTGGACGCGTCGGAGCTCAAGATTTTGATTGCGACGTACCGAGGATCACTTTTTGGTACCTGGTTAGCAAGTAAACGATACAGGCGCTGGAGGTGTGGTACCTAGTGCACTCCGCGAGCCACACAGTTGAGAACGACCCGTGGCCCAGCTTGCGAATGATCTTGTACTGGTAGCGATCCGCTTGAAATATGTCGCCGATTTTCACGGGATGAAGTTTTCCACGCCGATACGACTCAACTCGCTCGGGGTATACCAGCCACCCCGGAAGCTTGTCACCAAAGGTTAACGACTCTCTACCTTCGTAACCCATTGGCTAAAGCTGAGGTCTGGACGGCCAGATTGGTCTGGAAGACGTCGGTCAAAGTATCGATTCTTTGGGAGGCAGCTGATCCGCCGAGTATCCAGGATCGAGCGCCAGGTGCCTTTTGCTGCCTAACAACAAGGATGTCAGGCGCGAGAGTAGCTAGACAGTCTGATTATAGAGACAAGTGCGGATCAGTCGATTTGCAGGTGCTCAGGTGATGGAAGGCACTTGAACAAGGAGCTTAAGGTAACGGCGGAATGCAAATCTAAAATAAGATGCGGTAGGCAAAGTGGTCGGGTTGAAATAAGCGCCAAATCTGCATCGAGCTCCGCATTCGAATCGACCCCGCACTAGCCGACGCTAAAAGCCTGGCGGGCGTGGCGCGAGGATGGTTTTAGATTAGCGGTATGCACGTTTCTCGGCGTCTAATTCGTCGTGAGCCCGCCGCAAGAAGACTTGCGTCACCGGCCGCCACCTGGCAACTGCTAAATGCTCTCATCCCCACGATACCATGCTTACACTACGTCTCAACATCAAACATCCTACTCGCCTCACCCAGCGTGACTTCCTTACAACGTCTGGTTGGAACGAAGATGAGCAGACAGCCATCTTGGGGGCATGGCACTTCTGAGATTCGTGATGTAACACGTCTTTTGGAACAACACCAGATACCATGCTGCATTGTTGGCGTGTCGTCGCTTATGTTCTACGGCGTGCCGCGAGTTCGGGATGTATGGACCTCCACGCGGCGTTATGCAAATCGAAACTAATATCTGAATAGAAATGGGAAATATGCGTACCTTCCGAGAGGATAGACGAGGCGATAGAAATCCTTCAGAGACGAGTTGAATATGTCTATGCCAAACAGAAGCAGGATCCTCAACCTCTATCGCTTACGCACACATACACATGGTTTCAGGGAAATGTAGTGGACTATAAATTCTGCTTGGTTCCCTCTACGCACGCACGGATATCAGTAGAGCAAACTTAGGTTTGTAGAAGTCGTAACGGCGTTCCCTATGCACCGTTGAAAGAGTTGGTGCAGAGCTATTTGGACTGATGGAGCTAATCTAAGTTATGCATGGGGCGAGGCATGCTTAGATCTCAGCAGAACTACTGACGTAGAATGGGCGCAGGAGCGTAATGCAGAGTTGATGGGAGGTAATGGAAAGTTTGAACCCGCGTTGGTTGGCAGCGTATTTCTAACAGCTCGGATAGAAAAGAAGTTTCTGTGGGAGAAGACGATTGAAGAAAAGGAGCAATGTTTAGCCTAGGTTATGCTGCCTGCAGAGCTGTTTGAGACACGGTTTATGCTAAAGGGGAAGTCTGAACCATGGAACGAGTGGAGCGAGGCATGTTAGAGGATATAAATTGACGCGACTCTAAGTACATATCTCTACTAGGCAGGCGCCCACTGCCAGGTTCCATTCACCAACTTCTTATAACGCTCGTGAACTGTATCCCAGACCCAAGCAGCTTCTGTCGACGAAGGCACCTCTCCTACGGAACAGGCCCATCGTTGGTGTGTATTATCCTCGTAGTAGTGGTAGATGAAGCAAAACTTCTCCGCGGAGGTGTGTCCCTGATGATTCACGTCGTAACTAGTAACATATTTTTGGGCCCAGATTTTGAAAGTATAGTGCTGTGTGGCATCGCGGAAAGCGACGTTGGATAAACTCTGAAGAAAGTTCCGAATCCATAGCAACACGGTGGACCGGTGTTGAGGCGGGGTCGCCAATGGTGGTGTAGGAAATCTAGCACGTGACAGTCCACTTAACAATAACACCTCTCGTCGGTACTGTCCCGAAGACGATAGACCGCCAACGTTCACCCCAAACCTCGGCACACTGGTTGTTTCGGCAAACCGGAGACGTTTGGGGTTGGGTTCAGCCCTACCGGTCTTAACTGCCTATCTCCGGCGGTCCTGACGCCTTTGACTTCCCCACGACCTCCGCACCCCCGCACCACCATAACCTACGACAGCGACACAGGGATGAGCCTAGTGAAACCATGGCGGAGCTTCTGGATCTATGCTACGATGTTGTGATCCGTATTTTGGAAAAGGTTGAGCCCGAGGATTTGGGGGCTTGTGCGCAGACGTCGTCGGGGTTCAATCACTTCTTGAAGAAGAATGTCAGGCTGTATAAGGCAGTTTATCTGCGGCATTATGTGAGTGTGTATACTTCTTCCTGCGTATGTATCGGGGACGCTAATGCGAAACTTGGTTAGGACGATCCAAGAGTACGGGCTACTGATGCTGAACCAAATTGGATCCAAGAGCTTCAGAAACTTGTTAGGGTCAAGAAGATATTGCAATCTTCCAACCAACAAATTAAGGTCTTTCTCCCTCCTGACCATCAAATCTATCATCTGATCTTTCGAAGAACTCCAATTTCACCATCGTAGCTTCCACAATCGACAGCCTCGTCACCACCGCATCCTCCTATGGAGGCCTGTCTCTCAATATAGCCCAGCTAATACCCTTCTTTGACGATCCCCAAAACCTGCATACCTTCCTGTACAGATCCAGTCTCTACGGACGCGTAGGCACATACCCGCAGAAAGCCGCCTCTACTGTGGCAGACCGCCAACTCAGCGCAAAGATCCACTGTCTCTACGGCATCCCAACAACCATCGTAGGTCGTCGCGCACTCTCTACGCATCCATATGCGCGGTCACGTATATACGACTTACGTGGCTACACGGAGGCGAATGAGTGGGGTCCTTTCCGCGATGATGGCAGTATGTATGTTGATTGGGAGATGGTGGAGAGTTTGATGGTCATTTTAGGGTACAACTCAGGCCTTTGTTGTCGGCGATATTTGCAAAGGTTTCAACCGCCGTGGTCAGAGCCGTTTGAGGGAGTTGTGGTGGAGAAGAACAGTGTGCTACCGGATTATCCGCTGACGTTGGTGAAGGAGATGGAGATTCCTCTAGATTTGAAAGATCCGTATGGAGTTTCGGGCGTTTATTCGCGGATCGTATGCTTCCTAGGTACTGCATCTCTCTCAACCTCGTTGTTCTTTCGTCCGCGCGGGTCTTGCATTACTCTGTCCTTTCACTAACGAACGAATAGATTATAACGACCTCTTCCAATTCAACTTCGGCTCCGAACAAGCCTACAACACCCCCGCCGACCAACCCCGCGGCCCCATAACCACCGAAGAAGCCATCCGCCACATCATAATGCGATTTTACGTCACAAAAGTCGAAGCACCAGATTTTTCGGACAATTCCTCTCTTCCTATAGTTCACTTTACCGGGAAATCACGTTCCATGGATGCGTCTTGGGATCCGAATGCCAACTCGAAGATTCGGGGGAGTGTGCGGCTTACGCCCGATGGGGAGGTCAGGTGGACTACTGTGTCGATATTCTCTGGGTACGTATCCCGTTTGACTGTGATGAGACTGTTAATGTTGTGGCTGATACATGGGCAAGTAGTGAGGAGCGCTGGCGTAGCGAAGGCGTTCAACCTGGTGGTCCTCGTTCTCGCCGTGGCGTCGTTGGTACTTGGTTTGATAAGGATCATGATCCACATGGTCCTGCTGGGCCCACTGCCTTCTGGAAGGTTGCTGAACGTCCCGAGAGTGATGATGAGAGCGATGGTGAAGGTGAAGACCTAGCTTGGTTGCATTGATTTGAATTCACCCATAACGTTTTGGGATAGCAATTTACTGGTTGGCAACCTGTGTTCTCAGAGATTAGGCACTGAGGCCTTTCTGGGAACTTTGTGGATCTCTTACCCCGCCCCTAGAGTCTTGGACGCATAGATGCGCATCTACGGTCAATCAAGCTTGATGCTTGTTCTGGTTGGCTTGGGTTCCGGACCATAAGCATATTGGTTAGTTTCGAGTGTATGCTTGGTGGGATTTGGTCGATGGGTGCTGGTAAGGCGTCGGTGCAAGATATGTTTTGAATTTCGTCATTGTATCTGGTAAAGTAATTCATGTATCTCAATATTTCCCCAGTATCACATCTCTACATATCTCCACTCCAGCTCATCAGCCCTGCATCCTTCCACACGAACCTCTCTTTTCTCCCCGGGCACGACATCAAACCCGTTATCGCTCAACTTGACGCCTTTCTTCTCGTTGAACACAAAGCCCTTGATCGGCCTCTCTACCGACACAAATGCCACCGTCTTATCCTCCGAAAATGACACGCTGAGACCGCGATCCGGGAAGCTGAGATATTTGATCGGATCGGGCCATGACACATCGCTTGCGACTATCTCGTCGTCGATTCTGAGAATGACGTGAATTACGAACGGGTCTGCTTTAGAGGAGTCGAATGCCGTATTGGGGTCCTGCGCATCCGGGGTTTCAATTCTTCGGTTTTGGTAGACTTCAGTGGTTCCGTTCGCGTCGATGTGCACCTCGCTTATCAGACTTGGTAGGCATGATTTCCCGCTTTTCAAAGAGATGAACCGTATCGCGATATCTCCCTTCAGACTTTCTGTTCTGCTACTTGCAACCCAGACATCCAGCTCGACGTTTGCCCAGGCCTTCCGCATATCGATGTGACTGGTATCCCTTTGCCACAAGTCGTCCGCCGGCCTGACGGTCCAGTCGGCGACCTTTCTCTGCACACCCACAGCAACCGGTTCCATAGTGCGCTTAATTGCGTAGTATGCCGACTTTGGGATACCGTAGTAGTCAACTACCGCCCAGCTCATGGTAGGCCAGCAGTCATTCAGCTGCCACACTAACACGCCGCCGCACTTTCGATTGCCCGGTGTACCCCAGTCGCGACGCCACGATTTGTACGCCCACGACATGGCGTCAGACTGCATAACCTGCGTGAGATGAATGAAGGACGGCAAGTCGTATCGAATGCGGAAATTCTCGGCGACGTAGGAGATAAGCCGGCGCTCGTGGCCAATGGCTTTATTGCGGAAGTCCATCGCCATGGAACCCGGGTAGCGATCTTCTTCCCTGGTAATACACTGCTCGAGCGTCTCCATATGAGGATAAGCTTCCATTCCGAACTCCGAAACGAAGCGGCCACCCATGCCGGGAAGTCGTTGGTATGGCTCCATGGTGCCGTGCCACATGTTCCACTGATGGATGTCGCCAACGGTGGAGTCGACTTTGAGAGTGGTGGATGTGCCGTTTCCGAAAGGTGAGGATGGGTGGTATGGAACTCCTTTCGTCTCTTCCGCAACGATTTTGGGGAGAAGGTATTCGTATATGTAACGTGCAGGGAAATTCGTCTTGAGCCACGATTGCGGATCCTTGTCTTTGGTGTAGTTGTACTCTAGCCCATACCGTTCCACGATCTGATAGTCTTCGTTGTTGCCTGCCCAGATGACGAGGCTCGGATGGTTACGTAGTCGTCGAACGTTTTGGCGGGCTTCCGTTTCTACCGATGCAAGATAGGAGGGGTGTGCAGGATAGTTTGCGCACGCGAAAGCAAAATCCTGCCAGATCAGAACACCAAGTTCGTCTGCAGCCTCAAAGAAGGCGTTAGCTTCGTAGATGCCGCCGCCCCAAACGCGGACCATGATCTGGTTTCCTTCTGCGGCGGTTTGGATCCACGATCGGTATTCGGACGGCGTAGTTCGTGATAGGAAAGAGTCGGCGGGTATCCAGCAGCTTCCGCCAGCGAATATATCGACATTATTGATGCGGAAGTAGAAGGATGTGCCATGAGTGTCATCTTCCTGGGTTAGCTCTACCTTGCGGAAGCCAATCGTCTTCTGAATCTGATCGACAGGTGCAGACGCCGAAGACTTCGATGACGCCTGTGTAAAAAGAGACGCGGTAATTGTGTATAGCGACTGTGAACCGTACCCTCTTGGCCACCAGATGGAAGGGTTGGGCAATACAAAGGTTGCGCTCAATACACCTTCTGACTTGCTCCCTGCTTGCTCGAAAGCATCAATCGAAAGAAGCAATTTCTCTTCTTTGGTGATCTCGGCCTTGACTTTCCCGTCCCCTTCAATCGCCACGAACACTGTACCCTTGACCGTGTTCAGTTCATCACCGAGCTCGTACTCAACCCACGCATCGTCGATTCGCGCCACGCACGTCTCCAGATATATTGGCTTCCAAGGACCACAACTCAAAAGTATCGGTCCCCAATCCCACCCCCAATGATACTGCGCTTTCCTGACTGGCCCGCGCGATATTTCCGTTTGGTGCACAATGAACCTATGCTCAGTATGCTCTCGCACGAGCTCCAATCCCTTGTTCCTTGCTGACTCGAACACAATCTCTAGGTTATCTTCTTCCGTCGCGTTCTTTGCGATAAGATTGGTCACGTCGAGGCGATGTTCTACAAACATGTTCTCTGACTCGAGCACCAGCTTCCCATTTAGGTATACCGAAGCAAACGTGTCCAGCCCTTCGAATCTCAGAATCGTTCGTACGCCGGGTTGTCCATGAGCGGGAGGAGGACAAAGGGTAGTCCGGTACGTCCATGCTTCTTCTGCCACCCAGCGGACGGAGAGCTCATTGAGGTCTTTGAAGGGGTCTGAGATTTTGTTGTTTTTGAAGAGATCGAGGTGTACCTCTGTAGGCAGATCGTTCGCTGGTAAATACTCCGAGTTCGAGGAGCGGTCGCCCTGCTTGAACATCCACTCGGAGGAGAGGGCTTTCGAGGTGCGCATTGAGGCTGCCATGGTGTCGTCGTGCACATTCAGGCTCACGAAATCGAAGCAAGCTTTGGGGTCAAGTGCGAAAGCGGTATTCCGTGCTAATTCATTGCCAAGTGATCATCTTCAAAGATGCCTCCGAAAAGCTTGAAGGATGCAAGCAACCAGACGACCGTAAGCTGCGGGGTGCAAATCGTTGATCTGTGTGGGGCAAGGATCACCGCCCTCGAACCACCACTTTCCCGCCTCCTCGGGTAGAAGACTACCGACTTCCCTGCTTGCTGGATAAACGGTCATATGCAACGACAGGATGCGACATGACATTACTATAGAAAATGGGGCACCAAGCGTCGGTAATAAATTGCTGGAGACGTTTTCCAGCCTTCAACTTCCTGCTGACCCCGCAATTCGTCAACCATACTTGAGCTCCACAAGCAGCAATTCGTCAACATGACCAAGAAAGAGGCACCGAACGCAGCGTATATGGGCGAGAAGACGTTGACCGAAGATGGCAGGAAGATCGTCGAAGAAGAAGAGGTGGAGGCTGTCAACCCGTCGTTCGCAACGATCATGGCGAAGCACAAGCCAAACCCATGGGGCAAGGGCCATCTCCAGCTGTACGCCCTCGCCGCCATTTGCTTTCTGAACTCCACTATGAGCGGTTCGTTGTACCTTTCTCTACTGATTGCATTCCTGACACTTGTCAGGTTTCGATGGCTCGCTCATGGGCAGCATCAACGTTCTCCCAAATTATACCAAATTTTTTGGCCTTCCACAGACTGGTACAGCATCGACCGGAATCGTTTTTGCAATCTTCCAGATCGGGCAGATGTGCGCCGCACTGTTCGTTTGGGTGGCAGACTGGCTCGGCCGCCGGTGGCTGATCTTTATCGGGACGACAGGAGTCATTCTGGGTACACTCGTTACGGCAACTGCGAAGACATTGCCGGTCTTTATCGGTGGCAGATTTCTACTTAGCTTTTTTGCACAGCTGGCGTGTTCGGCATCTCCGCTGTACCTTGTGGAAGTTGCGCCGCCGCAGTATCGCGGAACGCTGGCGGGCATGTACAACACATTCTATTACTTTGTGAGTACGCTCTAATATGGGTTGAGTCGATGTGCTCACAACGTAGGGCTCTATCCTTGCCACATCGTCCGTCTACGGCGCCCATAAGCACCTCCCCGGTAACCTTGACTGGCGTCTTCCACTCTGGCTACAGATGGTTTGCCCTGGTCTCGTATGCTGTGTCATACTCTTCTTCCCCGAGTCACCGCGGTGGCTCATCGGAAAAGACCGTCACGAAGAAGCGCGAGAATTTCTTATCAAGCACCATGCGAATGGTGATCGGGACCATCCACTAGTAGCGCTTGAGATGCATGAGATGATCGAATCCTTGCGCAAAGATCCTGTAACGGGATGGCGTAACTACTTTGACCTTCGTGTCCTGTTCAAAACGAGAGCACGGAGGTATCGTACCATGCTGAACATGACTTTTGCTTGGTTTGGTCAATTCTCTGGGAACAAGTAAGCAGCCAATTCCATGCCACCCCTCACGAACGCGCTAACGGAAACAGCGTCGTCTCATATTACCTCCCCTACCTGCTAGCCAACGTTGGTATCACGGACGCAGATACAAAGCTCCTCTTGAATATCATGTACGCCCTTGAAGGCTTCATCTTCGCCACCGCCGGAGCTCGTTTGCACGACATCTTCGGTCGGCGCAAGATGCTGCTTACTGCCACCGCTGGTATCACCATCGCATTGGCCATCACAGCCGGAACAGCGGCTGACTATGTCAAAACCGGGAGCAAAACCAGTTCTTCAGCTTCCATCGGGTTCATCTTCGTGTTTGGCGCGATCTTCGCCTTTGCATTCACGTCGATGCAGCCCATCTACCCGGCGGAGGTGATGGCAAACGACATGCGCGCGAAGGGTATGGGCACGTACAAGATCGTGGGTGGTGCTGCGGGCTTCGTCAACACATTTGCCGCACCGATTGCTCTTACCAACGTGAGTTTCCCATCCGTTCTAGTAGGCTGTCAACTGACGTGTGGCAGATCGGGTACTGGTTCTACGTCTTCTTCGTGTTCTGGGATCTGTTCGAGTTCGCCTTCATGTATTTCTTCTTCGTCGAGACAAAGGGACTCACTCTTGAAGAGATGGATGACATCTTTGAGGCAAAGAACCCAAGGAAGGCGAGTACACAGAAGAAGAAGGTCAAGGTGCGGACTTTGCTGGGAAACGATGGTAAGGTGGAGCAGGAAATTGTTGGGAAGGCGGATGCGTAGGACATATGATGAATCCTGCATTGAGGGATACTGGGACATGTATGCAGCACATATGGAGCTACGTTGTGTCAAATGCGACGCCCATAGCCGCGACTTCTTCATGTCGCTGCGCTGACCAACCTCGGCTGGCTTATCTCCCACTGTTCTCTCACCCATGCCCACGGCAGTATCTGACAAGCCCTCGGCCTCCGCAAAGAGAATCGCGTTCTGGTGTATTGTGGCGTAACAGATGCTTATGGTAAATGGCGCTTTCTGCATGAGCTACCACGGAGCAAGTCGGGACACATGAGGACCTACCTGGAAGGAGGCGACTTGGACCGCATCAAGATCCAGAGCTACCGTATATCATCCCTCAAACGCTTTATTCAATGGAATTACACTGACAAATACCACAAGCTCAACGGATATTCCAGTATGATTGGCGAGGATACAGGGAGTACCTGGAGATGCCATATCATGGTCTGTCAAGACAGGTGTTCTCGCATGGCAGCTTTGCCGTCGCACCTGACAGAGGCACAGATAAAGAGCATGTAGAAAGAACGGATATGAGAGATGTGCGAGTAAAAGTTCTGGGCTGAGACAGGGAAACGGCGAAGGGATCGCCAAGCAATCACGTGATCTTAGCCGAGCTACCATCGCGAATATATATACCCCAAGAGCTAGGATGGCCTTGTACTTTATCAGACGCAACATCAAATTCAAGTAAATTGCCGTCGTCATCATCCCTAAATCTCTCGTTGATGTTTCGCCATCCCCCTGCCAGCCACACCCTAGCCCAGCCCAGCCACACAGCGCGCCGTCCCAACCACGCCAACCACCCCGCGCACGCACCCCCACCACATCTACAAAAGTGCGCGCGGCGGACTTGCATTCCACACCAGCATCACTAAACCCAACACTTGCATATTCCGCCTCCTCAAGACCACTTTTGTACCACTATCAAACGGCCCGCCACTTCTAAGACTCCTGTTCTTCTTTCGGTTGTCTGTTGCTCCGACGACGTCTGATCTAGCTTGAGCTTGGACCGCGCGCTGTCAAGATTCGAGTCAAGCCTTGAAGACGTATCGCATACGCAAAGAGAGACTTTAAGAATCGAGACTATTGTTAGAGAGAGTTCAAAGGTATGTGAAGCTTCTCCGAGCTATGAACAGGGCGAGTTGCTAACGAGTCGCAGTACATTTCATCTTCAGCCTCGCAGACCAACCACGCGATCCACCACCTCACCACAACCTTCCTCTCCACCCACACCCACCACTCACACCAAAATGAAGCGCAACGTCGTCATCTTCCTCATAATCATCCTTCTCTTCACCCTCATCGCCCTCATCGCCTACGGAATCTACTACCTACAAAACCGGATGGCAGTCGGCGGGACAGCATCGTCCGTCAGCGACATGACCGAGGTGTAGCCGCTCCGCTATCACCCCCGAATTGTCTCTTTTCTTCCTCGACATACTTGCGCTTTACGATACATGACTTTTTGCATACCAGAAACTGGATGGAGGGTATATAATGGATAACGGCATGGGTGGCGTTTTGATCATTTGTTTTGGGTCAGGGCTTTGGCTGTTTTTGCGCACCAATTTGAGATGCGCTGTTTGGATTAATGCGATGAGCGGATACCCGAGACCGAGACGCTATTCTTGTTGCCATGATTGAGCGGGTGTTCCTGTATATAGATAAGTGCAGCGATTGTACGCTGGTAAATGGATACCACTACTCGATTTGCAATCCAATTGTTGCTCTAATTAAGAGCTCCTCCAAAGTTCTATTCAGATATTATGGCCAAAGGCTCTCTCTGTGAAAGCGGTCCAAGTACAATCATCCAAAGGAGATTGAGTATGATACATTGATGCCCATATCTTGGTGAACTCCTCACGAGTTGGCACCTTCGCCTCTGCCAGCATCCCACAGACGCCATGATACAGATAAATGTAGGCTCCAAGCGGCAGGCCACCCAAAATCGCACTTAGAAGGCAAAGATCACCGCTTCAGAGGCGCCCGACGCCTGCAAATGCTCATTCATCGCCCAATCGATCAATCTAGATCATCCGTGTCATTCATCATAACGTTGTTGTCGTCACCGTTGGTCGCATCGTCGTCGTCGTTCTGGGAGAAAACCAGGTGACTTTCGTAGTATTCGAGCATTTTCTGTGGACACTTAAGGTAGACATGTGGTAAGGGGTGTTGTGTCTTTTTCTGGTTTACCCATACGAGATATGCGTAGCGCGCCTTCTTGCCCGTAACCGGGTCTTTCTGCTCCTCGACAGTATCGACGTGGTTGACATCGTGCTCCCATGAGCCGGGCGGCGGGCTCCACTCCTTCTCCTTCTTCAAACGCTTGTTCGTTACGGGTGTCGCGGATTCCGACTCGGCGGCGGCAGACTTGCGGCCCTTGCGCTTCTTGATACCTGTTGGCCGGCCGCCAATCTCCTCGAAGTATTCGTTGAGGCAGTCTTGCGCTCCGTCTCTATAGGGTGTCAATGTTGCGCGCATGGTCGCCATGCGATTGTCTTACAGGTTAGACTCCGGTTCCCACGTGCGATCCGCGGGATCATCGTATCCTAGCCATTTCACGTCGTATATAATGGTGCCCTGCGAACGTCAGTGTCGACAGACACAAGTTGAGAACATGGCCTGCTCACCTTTTGGAGTTTGTATCCGACAATTTTCTCGACGACATATCTGCTACGCCGTCAGCGAGACATGACCGATCTGGAGACGGGCACGCGCGTACTCGTCCTCCTCTTCCTCATCCTCATCGACGTCCTCTACCTGCTCCACCTTGGCCTTGGAGCCCTTGGTGGGCTTCTGTGCGGGGACCTGCTCTTCGTCGGACGATCCACCAACCTCTTCGTCGCTGAGCGCGGCTACGTCCAAGTTAGTAAAGGTGATAAGCGACGGTGGTGGCTACTCACGGGGCATACTTGGGAGCTGCTGTCGCGAGTGGTCGTGGGGTTGTTTGATGGACCAAGAGCTCCGAGAAGCTACACGTAGGCGATTTGGGCCCAATTGAAATGTGACGAAACGACTCTCTTGGTCCGGTGTGGTGGAGGGAAGCGGTGGCTGTTGTGGGTAACGCGAAAGGTTAGTGGAGGGAAGCTCAGCGCGTCAACTTACGGCGCAAAGTCCGGTCTGTGCGCGCGTACCTTCCGCGCCAAGACTGGGGTCAGAATTTCTGCCAAAAGTTCGAGGTGCTTGTTTACACACGTCAACCCCGCCATCAAACTCGACAGCGGCCCAAACCTTTATCCCATATCTCTCTCACCTCTTTGGAGCTGGTACACTTTGCGGATAGCGGAGACAGCGTCCCTGCGCAACACTTTCCAATATGGCGATGCGTAAGTGCTACAGGCGGCAGGATAGCTTCATTTTGCGCCTCCACTCCCACTTTCACCTCTAGACGCTCAGAAACTAACAATATGTGTGTGTAGAACTCGACATGTCGAACGGTACGTCTATTGCTCTTGCCCGTCGAGCTTACCCCGCCCGCCCCCGCACATAGCGACTGACATAGCGGGATATAGCCCAGGTGATGAAGGATGAGACGGGCCGGCCGTTCATCATTGTCAGAGAGTACGTAAAGATGGAACCGGAACCCTGGATTCTTCAGTGAGAGTTTAGGCGCTGACTGCGCTACAGCCAGGGCAAGAAGAAGCGACAGCACGGCAACGAGGCGGTCAAATCGCACATTCTAGCAGCGCGGACAGTCGCCAACATTGTCAAGACGTCACTGGGACCCCGCGGCCTCGACAAGATCCTCATCTCCCCCGACGGCGATATCACCGTGACCAACGATGGCGCCACTATCCTCTCGCAGATGGAGATCCAGAATCACGTCGCCAAGCTTCTAGTCGAGCTCTCCAAATCACAAGACGATGAGATTGGTGACGGAACAACGGGCGTGGTGGTCTTGGCCGGTGCACTGCTCGAGCAGGCCGCGGACCTCATCGATAAGGGCATCCACCCCATCCGGATAGCAGACGGCTACGACCAGGCCTGCGAGGTGGCCGTGGCGAAGCTCGACGAGATCAGCGACGAGATCAACTTCTCCAAGGACAACACCGAGGAGCTGTTCCGCGTTGCAAAGACTAGTCTGGGCAGCAAGATCGTGTCCAAGGCACACGACCACTTCGCCCAAATCGCCGTTGACGCCGTCCTCTCCGTTGCCGACTTGGACCGAAAAGATGTCGATTTTGAGCTGATCAAGGTGGACGGCAAGGTCGGAGGCTCACTGGAAGACACACTTCTAGTCCAGGGCGTAATAATAGACAAGGACTTCTCCCACCCGCAGATGCCTTCCGAGGTCAAGGACGCGAAGCTCGCCATTCTCACTTGCGCATTCGAGCCGCCCAAGCCCAAGACGAAGCACAAGTTGGACATCACATCCGTTGAGGAGTTCAAGAAGCTGCAAAACTACGAGTCAGACAAGTTCACCGAGATGATCCAGAAAATCAAAGACACCGGAGCGAACGTCGTAATATGTCAGTGGGGTTTCGATGACGAGGCCAACCATCTCCTTCTCACCAACCAGCTACCCGCTGTGCGGTGGGTGGGAGGTCCCGAAATCGAGCTCATCGCAATCGCCACCAATGGCCGCATAGTACCCCGATTTGAGGACCTCAGCGCGGAGAAGTTGGGCAGAGCAGGCATCGTTCGGGAGTTATCTTTCGGAACGACGCGAGATAAGATGCTGGTCATCGAGGAGTGTGCCAACACTCGGGCCGTCACTGTTTTCGTACGTGGCAGCAACAAGATGATCATCGACGAAGCAAAGCGCTCCTTGCACGACGCCCTTTGTGTCGTGCGAAATCTGGTCAGGGACAACCGCATCGTCTACGGCGGTGGTGCGGCAGAGGTCGCTTGTTCGCTGGCAGTGGAAGATGCGGCGGTAAAGGTACACATCCCTTCAAGTAGCAGGTCATCGTAGCCATCGGAAACACAAGCTGACCAACTGCAGAGCCCGGGTCTCGAGCAGTACGCGATGCGCGCCTTTTCCGATGCACTAGATTGCATCCCCATGGCACTTGCAGAGAACTCTGGCTTGAGCCCCATCGAAACTCTTGCCTACATCAAGTCTCGTCAAGCCAAGGAGAACAACACAAGACTAGGCGTTGACTGCATGCAAACCGGAAGTAATGGTAAGTCGAGCCGCTACTCTCTTTGGAATACGCCGTTCGATCCTTCCCGTTCCACCCTTTCTTCGTGTCACCAGAAAACCCCTGCACGGAACGGTCTCGTGGCGCATCCTCGTCAGGTGCGAGTTCTGTGTTGAACGCCTCCACGAGATGGCCAAAGACTCGAACCCACAGATTATCTCTACCTCGCGTTTGTCGAGCTCTAAGTCTAGCGACCACCAAAGCACTCCGCATACATTACCGTGCTAATTACAACGTTCATAGACATGAAGCAGCACTTTGTGATCGATCCTTTGGTCTCAAAAAGGCAGCAGCTACTGCTCGCGACACAGCTGTGCCGCATGGTACTCAAGGTACGTAACCCGTCTTTTTTGTTTCGTATCAAACCTGGTATTCTTTCTTGAGCCCCGACGCCCTCCCCTTTGTGTCACATCCGCTTGTGGATCACCGCTACGGGCGCAATCTCTAGCTACCGCCATGCGGGAAGCGGGGAAGCGGGTTGCATCATGCGCGTCACCATCACACACAGTCTTCTCATGGTAACCGCGAACCGCTCGGTTGGGATTGAAGGGGTGGAAGACTGTCACACGGCATTCTCGATCCATGGTTCTCCTTGCTCGAATTTCTTCCGCGCGGGACCCCCCTTTTTGCGTCCATCTCCGCTTCGCTTGGATGCTAATCCGGAATGCAGGTCAACAATGTGATTATCGCGGGGAGCGATGACCAGGACTACTAGATTATCACGAGGACATGCAGAATCCTCGAGGGATGGACACAGGTTGCACGAAGATGCCGATGTCGGCTCCGGTTTGGTCGTACTTGTACGTACGTACAAGGTTGAAGGATGTGTGGTGACGTGCGCGTCGTGTATCAAGCCTAATACCATATAGACGGATTGCAATCAAAACAGCATGTCAAATGAATGTTCGAGTGCTTGTTGTACACAGTGTCAATCTACACGGCGGACTAATGGTGGAGTGGTCGAACCCCCCATTTGTCGGCGGGCATCAGGCTTCCGGTATTCGTGAACCCTGTGAGCACTTCTAGTCACTACAAGCATTGCCGACTAGGATCGGGTAATGCAAGGTGCTTGCTCGCGGAGACATCGATGTGTCGTCGCCTCCTTGGCGTTGCCTTGCGTCCCCCTTTCGATCTTCGAATATTGTCTGAGTTCCAATTAGTATGGCCAGATATAAGAGCTACAAGACGTAAGGCGGTGTTGTGGGCCCTGAAGTTCCTTGCGATGGTCGTAAAATCATCGGAATGGCTTCTTACATGGTCTAGTGGAGTCAGATCAACGTGGGAGGGTCGAGGAATGTATTGCTAACTTAGTGGGAGAAAGTGTCAGAGTGATTGTCTAACTTCGTCTTTATCGGGCTCCAGTCTCTATCGACAGTCTTTGCTGGTTTTTGTCTATGAATACAATGAAATGAAGGCGAAGATTGTAGTCAGTGTAAAAGGGGGCAGTATCCGGCTCCTCAACGCTTCATATTCATTGTTCATGTTTTACCGATGTGCTTGCCGCAGGAGACACCTGCTCACACGTTCTTGAGACTAGGATATGCCAACAAAAGCAAGGAGCGTACCGGTAGGAAAGATCTCACATACTCGACTTACAACGTTCCTTTCTCAAACATCACAACCACCTCACTACCCAACCACCCAAGCTCCACAAATCCCATTCCATATCATCTCCACCCCAACCCCCATCTTCACCCTTAACAAACCTAACCGATACAGTGCACGCACCATAGGACCCTGCCACGGTACGTCGTAGCTTCATGCACCCCTGAAGCACTCACAAGCCAGAAGCCAGACAGACCCACACTCAAATGCCAGTTCTTTGTGGTGAAGAAATATCTGAAAGGAGTTACGCACTACGCAACGCCGTCCCGATGCCGACGCAGATCCAGGAGCCACAAGCCTCATCCTGCGTCCCTGCACTAACGAAAACCCAGTCTACGAGCTCGGAGGTCGGTGCATCGGTTCATCGTCGGAGGAGTGATTCTCCTTTAATTGTCGTGACTCTTATGTGACTTACCTAACAATCCTGCCGAGAAAGACCCACACACCGGAACCACCGACCGAGCCGCACCAGCGTGGATCAAGTTACGCTTGACAGGTCAGAAAGCTTGACAGTGCAATGCGTGCTGAGAGTGGCGGTGAGTGTGCGCTCTAGACTTGTGGCGGAGGGAGGCTTGCGCGTCTGTGGGTCTTTCTGCGGGGCCTTTCTTGCGCTCGACTCTGTTTCGGTGAACGGTCATGTGGTATTGCGACGTAGCGTAGCTTGTGGCTGGTGAGTGAATGTACTCCGATCTAGGCTCCATCAGGACTGCTTCGGAGAATCGCGGGTTGAGGATACGGTGTGTGCAGTGGAATGTTCCGCATCGTATGGTTGTTCGGTAGTAAGCCGGTCTAACGCGCTGATATCCCATAATGGCCAGTGTAGCTAATGTCGGTCCTTGTACTTCTCATGCATAACTGCGTGGTTATCGTGCACTCTAGCTGGTAATTATCTCGCATCTTCAACTCGTGATTACCTAGATGTTGAAAGTTCGGCGAAAGCCGGTCGGGCAGCAACACGTGCAATTGAACCATGGCTTTGGCAATCTAAGATGCAAATAGATAGAGCGAGCCAAAACCAGTAATTGAGTCTCGGAGACTGGTCGGCGACGCGGGTGAGTGGGGCACGTGTCTCAAGTCTGGTCTCCGCACGTGGGCTTTGCGCTCCTAGATGCTTGTTACCTTTCACATGCTAATATCAACTATCAACGGTTGACTCGCCGACATTAGGGTTCATGATATCGAATTCTTTTGTTGGGCAATTGCTCACCGCACAGTGGGGTTGCATCTAATATCCGAGATCATGCAGAATCTCAGAACAAAGAACATCCGGGACGTGCGTGCAGCGGAGGAACTATACGGTGCGATTCCGCGCATCGGGGAGCTTCGTACATAGCTTCCTAACCTGGACGTATGCACGATTGCGAAAAGACTGGCGAACCGGCGGCAATATGCAAACACTTCGTCAGCATAGCATGTGAATCGCAAAACGCAGAGAACGAGCCTCCGCGCGATCGAGCTACCCGGCCGCGCATAGAACCGCACATACTTCTAGAAAACTTCTTAAAGCGGGTCCACAATGCACATTTCGCAAAGAACTTTTTGTATAGTGTGGCAGCCGGTCTTAAGCCAGTGCGCATACGTGCATATCGGATGGCAATGGTGCCGGGAGTGAGCGAGACAAAATGCACCAGTCGATCGAGAAGGGTGCAGGAAAAGTTGGAGGTTGGTGTTTGTCTCCACTGCGGGCGCTAGATGCCGCCTGTTGATGTTGATTGGGATGCTGTGGATTCGAGATGGCGATAGGATGCAGAGAAATACTGTTTTCAGGGATGGGATGTAACATCAAGTCCCACAGTATCTACGCGTCTGTCAAAACTTTGCAGAATGGTGTGGTAGTGAGGCTCAGCTTTGTGCAGCGGCAGGTGGCGCCGGGGTTTTAGTCCGCGACAATAGACCCAGCACTTGTAGGTCAGGCCCGCGCCTAAGAAGAATTAAGTTACAGTATCGAAAACCAAAATAACGGTTCAGCCATTTTGCGTTTGCGTTTGCGGTACCTGCATACGCAACCGTCAAGTAAAGTTCAGCGTGACGCTCATGTCAACCGGCAAAAGCAGCCGTCGGAAGACTTTTAGAATGATACCGCTCCAGACTCGCTGGCACGGAGACGAGTTTTAAGCAATCATCATCTGATCTTCGCCGCATGTTTTGAGGGAAGGAAATCCGGTGGCTTTGTTAGAACATAGCTTGGAACGGTGAAAGATGCCGATCGTGAAGAGAGCCTCGTGTCGAGGCTGACCATTTGCTAAGGGGAGATCTGCGCTGCTGTTGCACGTCGATCCGGGGAAATGGATGTCCTAAGTCAAAACAGCAGCACCTGACCCTTTTCCTAAACTTATACGTAATCACTGGTCGTGTGTAAATCTTGGTGATCGCGCTCGAATCGCCGTTGCTTGCTGTTTCGGCTACTCGAGGAAGCTGGTGCGAGCCACCATATCTTGCGCCAAGCTGAGGAAGCAACTTCCAGAAATCCGCGCCGCAACCTCGACATCGGAACAGGGGGTGCAGACTCTAGTCCCCTCGTTGACACATGCGTGCCGCGCGAATCCAATTGAGAGCTGCACAAGTGCTGATTCGAACTGACACGAACGCGCCATTTTAAACAGGTATTTTTCTGCCCTGAGCTTTGATCCGCAAAGGATACCAAGCGTCGTTGGAGCGGGCGTCTGGTGCAGGGAATGGTTCGAGAAGTCGGCCCGGGAGGCTAGTTGTGGTATGACATGACAATCGCCACGCAGTTATAGTATGATGTTATTGCCATGTGACCTGGTGATGTCGGGGTAGCCATTCCGATACTAACGCATGGCGGAAGCTCCTTGTGACCATGTGCCGATTCGAAATCGTCAACAAAGCTCTCCTATCGAGGGATTTTCACATGCCCGGGCTTGCATAGCCGACGAACGAGCCTCAACACTGGCTACCTTCAGCTGATGCATGTGCGCACACGAAGGCCGAGCTGCGAAGGTGCAAAGGACGCGCCTCAGCAACAATCCCGAGAATTGCGCCGGCATGACGAACGACACGAAGTGCACCTTGCAGAGTTGAGACCGTTGCGTGAGGCTTTTGAGGCGCACATGCACAGGGATGTCGAACGTGGAGAGCCGACAAGCGAGGAGCTCGGAATTTTGCGGGGAAATCATCGCCATTTGGAAAACCACATGCAGGAACAAGGACCAACAGCCGACGACATATCCGAGGTCCATCGTGGCTGCTCGTAAAGAATCGTTAGTTCGGGCCGTAAAGAAACTGAATTGGCAGCGGTGTCCTGGTACCCGGATTGGCCCTGTTGATCACAAGGACCGACGCCGCTACGTCAACGATGGCGCTTGCTTGACAAGCGTCAACATCCCCCATGGGGCTGACCTGCTTTGGAGCTAATCTCGCGGAAGGCGGGAGTGAACACTCGTGTCTCACACGGGATTAGGTTTACCCGGAACGCGTGTGAAGCTCGAGTTTCGGCATGCGGTATTGCTTTGTATGGCTCAGCGCGACGTTGGTAGTTGCTTTGGCGATCTGGGGAATGCATATGGCCCTGTTTTGAATGAGCTGTGGTATGTGTGCTCTGTGACATGGGAGCTATGATGTCTCTAGCGGAGGAGGGCCCGTGGCGTCGCTGAGTGTAGACCGACTGTGATTGCGTCAATCAACAGTACGTGGAGATGGCGCGTCCGACGCTCAGGTACATTATACGCTCATGACACCCGATCTTATGATGGCGGAAATAAATCCGGTACATCCGCTCAGGCGGAGCTCTCGGGAATTGCATCAATAGTTGGTGCTCTCGTCTCCGGTAGACTAACAGCCTAGAGGGACAACTCGGCCAACGACCCCGCAGTGCCATGGTAGCAGCAATCTGTCACGCCAATTCGAAGCCAAGGATTGAAACTGCTCTCGTACCTGGAACCATTGTAGGAATAGGCCATCGCCGGCGTCCGAACGTGGATAAAGTACTTTGGTAGAGCCACGAACGTCGTATCTAGATTTTAAGTCAACGGAGACCTACAAATCATGCGTACCAACGTGGACCTATTGCGAGAACGTCTAGGTGAATAGTAGGCTGGCCCGACATTCAACATTTTGATTGTGTTCTTCTTGAGGTATCGCACTCCGTGTTTTCGTCAGCTCCTAGGCCTTGTCCCCTCGCACGAGAGCAACGTCTGCGGATGTAAACCCTGTAGACCGACGGGAGCTGGCGGATATGTCGAATTGGGGTTCAGTGTCGCTTTTGGAACCCATCACCTTGCAAAGCTTCCAATCATTGCGTCCGCCGCCAAGAATGGAACCAATTGGTGTTAGCTTACTAGATATCAATAGATAGTGGGTAAGCCGTTATACTCCAAAGCGGCGGTACAAATGCCGAGCATGAGGGGGTTTGAATCAGGTGCTTTGGAATCCGGTCAATGAAGACCAGTATGCGGTTCTTATTGCCCTTGGGAACAGATCCTGCGGACCGCAAGAGATGATACGTCGTGGAGGTGCACGATGAGACCAAGTGGGGTTTCGGCGTATGCGAGAAGTATTGACACAGCTGCTGGCTTACTGTTGTGCTTCCAGACTGGTTAATAGGGATCCTCCCCGTGCCCACGGGGTGGGAGTGGTCTGGATGGCTGAGATCTGCAAGCAGGCAGCGGCTGCAGACTGCTGCTGTATCTCAACACCTCATGCGTGGACTCGCGATCGACAAGCAGGCGGCATTGGCGAAAAGAACAAGTCACTGCGGAACCGCCGCGCCCGCGACGCAAGTGTGACGAGATGAGAGGCAGGTGACAAGACCCCCACGGAGGCGACGAATGAGGCGCGCATGTCGGAGATTTAGGTGATGGAAAACAAGAGCGCTGCGAAGTCACAATGGTCACAGGATGAGACCGTGTCAGCACGATGCGGAGGCTTGACTGGAATGTTGACCGCGACTCTTGTCGTGGCGGAGCTCCCTGTACATGAGGCTGAGGAGCGGCCAATTCAGAGGTCGACAGCCCTGGCGGTTCATGGCAGATGATCAAGATGCAGGCGCTAAGCGTGCCAGCGCATCGACTCGAACACCGACTTGTGTCGGGGAGCCACGGCGGCCGGTGCCTGATGGAGTATTGCGGGGCCAGGATGGTGTTGTTTTTAGAGCGCCTGATGATGAGCAGATTGCCAGCCGACGTGGGTGGGAAGGGCTGTGGCTGGCGCTGAGCTGGGCAGCGCAATCTCGGGGGAGCTGTGGATGGCGATGAGATAGGCGACTGCGCTCCCGAGGTCACCTGGCGACGGTGTGGAGAAAGGACGAAGCGGTTGCGGAGAAAGGAGACGGGAGGCGGGAGACGGACGGGGCGGAGAGCTGCTGCTGATGTGATGCGATGGCGCCCCCTCTCGCCTCCCCACTGTGCGATAAGGCGACGGTGGGAGGTGGGTGGTGCACCGCGCGGGGTTGGATGCTCTCCAGAATCCTCGCATCGCGTGCTGGGCCCCCCAGCGGCGAGGGTGCGAAGCGCGCAGGAGGCGGAGAGAGAGAGAGAGTAGAAGCGACGCCTGACTCATAAGGCTGAATGCACACCTCGAGGCTTGACAGGCGATCCTGATCCCCAATGCAGCACGGAGCATGGTGCGCTCGCCACGATGCACGAAGCCCGACTCCCGGGCGGCGTAGTACAGGTAGCACACGGACAAGGACCGTCTCACGAGGCAGCTCCTTTGTGATGAGGCGTCGTCACGTCGTCACATCGTCAACGCCGCCAGGCACGCAGCGTTGCAGCTCTCTGGCCGTCTGGGAGCCGGCCCGAAGGAAGCTGCCGTAGGCAATAGCCGCGAACTGCCCTCGCAACGCTGCCATATTGACGCGTCTGGGTGGTTGTAGGTCATTGATATTGTTGCAATAACGTGACACGGTTGTTCGCCGTCGACGCCGCGGCAGATGCGACGACAATGCTAGCGGTGCCGACCGCCATGCAGGAGAGCTACAGCACAGCGTGCATAAGCGCCTCTTGGACACCCATTCCGAGAGATGATTCAGAAGAGCGGTAAGAGGCCTGCCAAACAGAGCCTATGTGCGTATCACTCGTGCGTCTTGTTGGGAATGAAGACCCTGCGGGCAGCTGATGAGAACAGAAGGTCCTCGGGCTGCATGTGTTCACCGGCATGAAGAGATTCTGGTCTGCTATCCGCTTTTGAATTAAGTACCTAAAGTGATTACCATGCTATTTGATGAGGTAATGCTGTTGTTGGCAAGCGTCGCACGCTGCTTCCTCATGTCTCGGGGTACGCTGGCTCTCCCCACGGAGCCCGATAGTAAAAGTACAATGCATGTAATAGTACAGACCAGTGGACGGGTATTGGCCGCCACAGTCAGACTCAGACCCAGACCACCCGGGCGTGAGCCGCGACGCATCTTGTAGTATAGTGAACCGCCCATTGCCCATGTGCTGAAGAGAATAAAGAGAAAATCGTAGCCTCGTAGGCATGCTCGATGCGGTGTGGTATCAAAAGTTTTGGGAATCGTTACCCGTAACCCGCCACTCCGTACGTCGACGGGCGGCGGTCAAAGCAGAAAGTGAACGCAAAACGCCAATGTCCCAATGCTATTCCGTAAATGCCGCTGAATGTGCAGGTACTGAAGGAGGCTGGCTACCATCCTTTTTGGTGGTACTCCTGGAGCCCCTGGTCGAAGTAATCGTTGTAAGAGTTGTTGTTTTTGGCCGCATCCCGCGCGGTTGCCGTCTTGAGGAGGTTCTGCTGCGGGAAGGCATCTAAGCCTTTGATGTCGTTGGTAGTCATGGCTCGGCGCAGCGCGGGTATGGAGACTGCGCTCTGTGCCCGCTTGTTCACGGCGTTGGTCGTTGCATTTTTGTGCTGACGCTCCCATAAGAGGTTTTGTCGTAATGATTGCGTTAGCTCGGTCTGAAGCATGTTGCGACGGGTGGTCCGAGGCGACAGCATGGGTGGATGCACGTTGGATGTAGTCATGATTATGGGCTGCGTGCGGGGGATCTGTTGCCGCATCATCAAGCCGGTGTCCTCCTGGGGGGATGTACCAGTAGACGGTCCGTTGGGAGTCGAGGTGCGCGACCTGCGGATAGGTGGTGCTGAAGCGCGGGTTGCAGCCTCTTGCAGCGCCTTAGCGCGGTCACCTTGGTGCATCATCGAGGTGAGCAGCGATCGGTGCGAAGTCAGGTTGGGTTTGGAGTCGACCCGCTGGAACAGAGGCCGTTCGTCGACGCTTGGTGGACCGCTCTCACCGTTGTCGTCTTCCCATTCCTCGTCCGAATCCTCCTCTTCTATGGCATTGTCGTCCGAGTCGTCCTCGCTCTCGCTCTCAATGGCACTCTCCATGGCTTCTTCACTCTCCGAGGTGGCATCCTGGATGGTGCGGGTGGTGACCTCGTTCTTGAACGAGGCTGTCTTGCGAGTGAGACCGGACTTTTTCAGGTGGTCAGACAAAGAGCTGCGTTTTGCGGGTGGGTACGCCTCGAACGAGCTGCTGTTGTCTTCGTCAGAGGATCCGCCAAGCGTGAACAAAGCCGGCTTCTTCCGCGTTGTTGGCTCTGCCTTGGATGGTGGCGGTTTGGCGGTGAAGCTGTTCTTGAGGATCGGGGGAGGGACGAGGTTCGTGCTGGAGCGGACAGAGGTGGATATCTGGTGGGGGTCAAAGCCGTGCACGACGCTGTGGGAGCTGAAGTCGGTAGAAGTGCTGAGGTCGGAGCCAGCAGGTGGGCTGAGGCTCTCGCTGCCCATCATGACGGTTGTTGCCACGGTGGAGGTGGACGACTCCGGGATGAAGCGACGTGCGGTGGGCGGCGGTGAGACGGGGCGGGGTGTGGTGTCTTGCGGAGCCTTTCGCGCGGCTTGAAGCTGCAGGGGCAGCGGCGAGAGCGGCTCAAGGGCCTGCTTCTCGTGGATCGAGTTGACGACCTTCTCCAAGTCGATGGGCGTCATGTGCTTGCCACGGGCCTGGCTAGTCGCGGAGTCATGGCGGCCTAGCTCTGGTCGTAATGACGCGGCGGATCGGGTAGCTGCGGTCAAGGCGCCGTCTGAGGCGAGTTGGGAGTCGTCCGAGGCGACACTGGATGACAGCTCTGGCATGTCGTCGGCAGTCGCCAGCTGGCGCTCCAACGACCACACGGGCGGCGTGATGTGGTCGGGCTGGCAGCAGAAGGTCTCGCGCGACCACAGGCGCCAGGCGAGATTTTCGTATCGTTTGCCGTCCTCCATAGCGGGCGAGCATCTTGCAAAGACTGTGCAGCAGCGTGTCAGCGGCATTGTTCGCGGTGGCGCTCACAAAGGACCCTTGGAGGAGCAGACTCACCCGACCACAGGCCAAACAGGTTCTCGGGATTGCGCGTTTCAATGGTTCGCATCGAAGCGTGCTCAACGCGCATAATTGGGCGTGCAGCGTGCAGAGGCATCGTTGCGGCGCAAATGGGGCTGCGCGTGGATGCAATATGGGGTGCGGTGGTGTCCGCTTGCGTCGCAGCGAGGGCAATGGCGTCAGGGCAGGATCGGCTGCGGGCCGAACGCGGGTCAACACCGGGCGACGGCACTCATGTGTGCTGAAGACGGCGAGGGGGGAGGAGGTCGGTGGTGGAGGAGGAGGAGGATGCGTGGTCGTGTCAATCCGGGGGGAGGGTGGCAGTGGTGGCAGTGGTAGCAGCAGTAGCAGCACGTAGTATATACGTAGCAGAGGCACATGTGTGGGCGCGGGCGGCACCCCAGTAGTTAAATGCTTGGGCGGCGCACCTGGACTCCATCACCCCCAAGAAGAGCCGATGCAGCGGAACGGCACCCCTGTCGCCCAAAACGCCTCATCAGAGCTCGTCCGCAGGCCTCCTAAACAAGCCAGCCGGAGCACGCCCGAGCGCAGCGCCCTACACAGTACGTCCATCCCCATCCATAATCCTGGCCCATGCCGCCGTGCCCCCCGGCCGCCGGCTGCTATTGCCAGAGCCTGCGCTATCGTCCAGCGTTGCAAGCGCTCCGCCGGACATGACATGACGTTGCCTCCAGACGCGCCCGGTCTCTGGTTTGCAGACGGAAGACGGTAGACGGTCGACGGTCGACGGTCGACGGTCGACGGTCGACGGTTGACAGTATGCCGTGGACCGTAGACCCGTCCGAATCACCGAATCACTCGCCGCTCCGCGTGGCAGCGCCCATGCGAGAGCCCCTGCTGCTGGCCCTCACGCTCTCAAACACGCTCGCGGCCTCGGCGTGGGGAGAGTCGCAGCACATGATGCCCTCTGCGCCCGGACTGGCCGTGCTCGCCTTCCAGAACCCCCCGGGCTAGAGGCTGACTCGCTGCAGACGGCCATGTCGCGGTGCTCCGCGCTGCCCTGGCTCCCTGTACATTTGTCGCGCGCTCCATATCGCCGCGTCGACGGCCGCAGACCGACGTCCAGTCTGCGAGCCCACACGCACCAGCGGCGTCTTGTGCGGTGGACACGCCCCTCTGCACCTGCACACCCGTGTGCAGCTTGCCGATGTCGTTCCGACTCCAACTGAGCTTTTCTCGCTAGTGGTATGCGTTTTATTACGCTGACTCAGGCGTAACAAAACGGCCATGTGACTGCGCCGTGCAGGGGTCGCGTCTTTCACGCGCGGAACGAGCGCAGCCAGCCCGCCTTTTCTTCTTCCGGCATCCTGGTCGTCTGGATGCGCAAAGGTCGCCTCGCCGGCAGTACTCGACACTGCCGTCCTGTGCGGCGCTGGACCCTGCCCTCGCCCTCACCGTCGCAGGCGCAGGCGCAGGCGCGGTCGCAGGCTCGCAGCAGTGAGCACGCCCGTCTCCTTTGCGATTGACATTGCGCATCTTCACCCCTTTGCGCGAGCCTCACTCTACATGAAGGAGACAGAGGCCGCGCTCCACTCTGCGCGAAACGCTACGCCCGCTGCCAGACGTCACATGGCGATGCTCTTTTCCCGCCGGCGGCCAAAACAGCCTCTGCGGTGCTGGTGACATGCTACTTTGGGAAGGCCGTTTCCGCCACCGTCTGGAGAATGGAGATATCCCGCCGGGGCCAGTGCTCACCGCAATGGTCCTTTGAGCCCCTCGGCATGTCCACGAAGCACGCAAGCGTCCGCAGCCATTGTTGGTCAGGTTCCGCATCGTGGAGAGCGTCGCATGGGCTGCTGGCACGCGGGCCACGCCTGGATGCTGCTGCACCCTTTGCCTCGATGCGTATCTGCATTGAGCATCTGGCATCGAGTCGCGCCTCTGAAACTAGGCACAACACTCGCACTGTCGCCGTCTGGCTGCACGTAAGAAGCAACAAGTGTACCGTGCTACGTTGTCGGTTTACGAGACGAGTCCTCGAGGTCATCTGGCGCCCCACGTCGAATCACCGCGCCGCACAAGAATCATGTGCAACCGTCCCTCTTCTCTACATGCGGCGTGATGGCCGGTTTCATGCGTTGTACAATTTCGAGATCACGTCCTGTCGGCAGTGCTCGCAGTGCTCGCAGTACTCGCAGTGCCTGTCTCCAGCTTGTCCGTCCGCAGCTGGCGATCGCTACCATGCTCCAGGCTCCCTCGTCTGCACCACGGCTGCAGAGCGTCACGATGCAACGCCCATGCCGCCGCCTCACGGGCCGTCCGGTTCAGCCAGCATTCTGCTGTCTCCGAGACCATCAAGAGCTCTTTACAAGGCCTTGGCTACTTTGCTCGTGGTGCTCGTGGTGCTCGTGACAGTCAAAGACTGGTCCTGGCTGTGTATCACGGACCGCGGCTCCGGTTCAACTGTCGTGTGCCATGTTCCCCACAATCCCACAAATACCCGGCCAGCTTCATCTCCATCGCAGATTTACCTTGGTCCCGTGTGGAGAAGAAGCCAGCTCATGCCGTCTCTGTGCTGGCAGATGGTGGGACGGTGAGAGAGACAGGCTGTACTGTCTCGCTTCAGCTGACAAGGCCGTTCCCCAGATCGGGTGTTATATGAGGGGGGTCACTTTAGTTGCCTAGCAGAGGCGTACAGACATGCGACAATGTACCTCGGACCTTGTAGCGCGCACATCGGGTGTCAGTCCAGCTTTGGGCGGTCTGACTCCCATTGTGCTCGCAGCTCGATTGTGTGTTGTTAGCAGGCCTTGCTTCTGTCTCACCTCGCGAACGGCACAGCAAACAGGCTAGGCCTCGGGTGGGAGAGGGGCTTCCGAAGTAGGAGGTTCCGATGGCGCTGCGTCCATGCATCGATCTTGCGTGCTTTGCTGGCTGAGTTGCACAAAGGCGGGACACGATGTGACCTCGTTTGGTTCGCGGAATGTGAACACGTCAAGGCGGGCGTTGCAAAGAGCAACCGGGCAGAGCTGTGGCGACGGTGGTAATGGTGGTGGTAGTGGTGAATCTCGTTCCGTATCGATACGCTATCGCGTAGTCGAGAGTCACAAAAACGAAGCGCCTTGGGTGGGCAGGGGTTGGTGCTGGCTATAGGGATGCATGGATGGCTGCAGGCTCGTCAAGACTGCTTTTGGTGGGAACGAACAGCTCCAGCAGGCATGTACTCGTAGCTTCCCCGGCTGCAGCGCGATCGGGAAGGAGAGGGGTTATCGTTTGGTCTCGCCTCGCCTCACCGATGCGAGCGCAGTCACCCCCACGTCTACCGTCGGCCGTCCACCATCCTCTGGCGGCCTCGGGCGTGCGACGCCGTTGGTGCGCCAGGAGGGAGCCGGAGCCGTCGCGTGCAGTGCGGCACCAGGGGTAGTCGAGATGCCATGAAGGCCGTCCCGAGATGAGCGGGAGCAGGCGCGCTGAGGGGGAAGTGAAGGTGAAGGTGAAGGCGAAGGTGAATGTGAATGTGAATGTGTGCGGGTGCGGGTGCTTGTGCGACGTGAGACGACGGGCGGTGCACCCCACAAAGCCGGCAGTGCAGCTGAACATGGGGAACACGATGCACCCACGAAGGCGGCGTGAGAGTGCCACACCACCGGACACTGGGCTCCGCTCCTGCGTCCCGGCAGTCTGGTTCTGGCGTTGGCGCTAGGCCGCGTCGGGGCACGGCACATGGGCGGGTGAGGCCGCGGCACGAATCGTGTGGCCCATCACCAATCGCCCGTCTGACACTGGCCATGCTGCCTCGGCCGCCCCCAGCGACTGGCTGACAAGCACACAAAGGAATCGGGAATCCCCTCTGCGCCGCTTCTTTCATGCTCCCGCGGCATGAACCGCCATCGCTGCCGCATAAGGCCAACCATCCGTCCGCGCTATCTGCCCGCATCGTCGACCGTTGCGAGATTGCCTTCCCAGCCTCCCTGCCCTTGGTGACATGAGAGGCTTTCAGCCTGCATCGAGAAGCCCCGTGTTTTCAAATCCCTAGCGCACGGGGAAGGGAATGCTGGCTTCCGCCCGCGGCTTCCCCAGTCATGAACCTGCACGATTCAGTCGGGCGTTTTGGCTTCTCGACTCGCCATCAAAGCCAGACGAGGTCCTCTCCTGAGAGTCAGGCATTTCCGGGTGCCGGGACCGCTTCCGATGCACATCCACCATGTGCACCAGCGTTCCCAGGCCGCAGCCTCGGGCTTCCAACATTGCTGATTCGCGTGGCTTTGACGCGCCAAGCATCGTGGTATCCAACGTTGGCGAACAGAGTTGGAAAATCCTCTCTTTCCCGGATTCACGGGCTTGGGCTGGCCAATTTCCACATGGCAGCGACCAACACCGCCAAGGCGAATGGTACTGTCAACGTTCCTGCGAAGACACTTCGTCCACGGACGCTTGAGCTGCGTCGGGCGGACGAATAGAGCCCGGCCGGAGTAGCAATCGCCCACGTGCTGCTATCCTGCCGTGTCGATCTCTTTCTTTTTCTCTCTTGTCGCTCAGAGATCCGCGCCTCCGAAAAGCCAACCGCCATCCTTGTACTCTGTCGCATGCTACAGTGCGTGCATACAAGGGACGTAACCAGCATGCTCATGTGGACAAGCCCGTGCGTGGTGGAGCAGTGCGCAGGTGGGCCTCCCCCACGTGCTTATCAACAGCGACCTTCCCGTGGGGGAACATCTCCGCCAACACGGCTCGCATCCATCAACAACGTGGTCCTGTCTACCGATGGAACCGCCCGACCGCCGTCTTGCATGGGCGAGCTCACACTAAGGATATGTTGGCTGTCTTGGGAAAGGCCAATCCTTTCGGCGATAACGCATTGCCAACGTTGCTTCACGGAATCCCTCCTGTAGCACCAACAAAGACCTTCTTGTTTTGGAGAAGCTGCACCTCCTGGCATTGCTCGGTCGAGGCGGTGTGCTCTTGCGACGACTCCCAGCATGTCTTGACGTCTCTCGTGCTCCGTCCTCACCATCCCAGCCCGCCTCGGTTTCTATTCGCGTCCAGTTACTCGCGTTGGTAACACTGCGTTGCTTACTTGTCAGCTGGCGCGCTCGTGCTATATTGTGTCCTCTCCTTGCCGTACATTACTTCGAAATGTTTCAGGCGCAGACTCGCTCGCAGCGAGTAAGGAGGTGGTCAGCGCAAGGTTTGGACTCCGATCCCATATTAAACTGCAACCACTTCGCAGGATCCTTCGCATTGTCATGGTACGAGTGCGCTGTACCATGTTCCCGGGATCTACTCACCTGCTCTTCGGATTCCAGAGTGTATGCTGTGCTACAAAACGCGTGTCGACTCGGGCCGTCGCCTCCACATCACGGATGCGCATGGGTCTGCTCCATCGTGCAGCTTGAGGCGGCCGTGGCCAGGAGCTGTGGGCAACAACCACGCCGAAAGCCTCGGACCTTCTTCATTTCGCTGTCAGCAATTGCAATGAGCCGCAATTTCCTTCCGGCGCGGTCCTCCTAATGGAGAGAGTATGCTACATCGGCCCCTTCCGCCCGATGCCTAGATGCGGCCCGAGAATCTACACTTCGGCAGGGCCAGATCTTCCGGAGAACATCGGCCCGAGGAGAACCTCTTAACGACGTAGCCGAACCCTGCTATACGATAGGGTAAATTACACTTCTCCCTAGCGAGCAACGCCCGACACGGCTCAACAGCGATGGCGTCGTCACCGGCTTTGCTGCGAATGAAGCATGACCATTCGGATTGATCAATCCTGCAATCGTGCGATCCCATCTACGGCCCTCGTTGTCGACCAAGGTACCTATAACAGGGTGTCTTAAGAACCCAATCATCCGTCCAACATCAGCACGTACGGTCAACGGCTTCCCAAACCAGTAATCATCCGTCTACTCCGTTCCCAGTACCCCAGGTTGGCCCGCGGTGATCTCACCGATCCCCAGTCTCGCATCGCTGGCGACGTCTCCACAATCCCCGTCTCACGCTCACGCGTCGACTCAGCACGTCACATGCCCGGTTCCCATTGGAGGGTACGAACGGCTGTGAGATACACTGCTTACTCCGTCCGTTGCGCCTTACTTAAATCTCACTCTTATTGCCACCTACACGATTAAACGGTGAGGGACGGAGCGAGTGTCGTTGCGGCCCGTCACACGGCTCCTTTGCCACTTCCCCCCAACCCCTGGTCCCTGGCCTAGGCGTGCTGACGGTATTTGCCCAGATGACCATTTCTGCCGCGTTGTGTAAAGTGGGAGTCGCGATGGAAAAGAACTACCGAGTCCTCATGTTTCTGGCCTCCACGGATCAAGGGCTTGGACGTATGGGGCTCATGGGTCACGAGTACCGTTGCCTTACAGTTCCATGTTTCCGATGTTTCAGCTGCGCGTGTAGCATCTACCAGAAAGCGGAACATGCTCGCAGACTCGCCTCGATGATCTCCAGGGCTGCACCTATGTACCTGACATTACCACCACTGCTGCACATGGTACAGGCCGTATCCATGTACTCTCTACATGCCCCTCCGCAATCTCTACACGAACGCGCTGTGTATTTTCTTCCACGCGGAAAAGTCTTAATACGCAGAATTATTTCGGACGGTTGCGCGCTGTGAGTGGTCGGATGAAAGCGTATTTAATATCGAAAGCCAAAACGCCTCCACACGGCGCTCATGCACCGAACATCGCTGACCACGGCCGCAGAAGGATTCTCTCCTGTCCGGGTGATCACGCTCGCATGTGTTCTTAACGAGAGCATGGAAGGGACGGAGCGCACGGCTATTTGCAGCGCATGGAAACCGACGATTGGTGAGGGTCGTGCCGTCACCTTCTGCGGCTTCGGGGACGCTACTGTGAAGCCGTTTCCCCGCCGTTTCCCCGGGCAATGAGCTTCGAGGCCAGACTGAGACACTGCGGGCCTGGACGCCGACTCGAAGCGGCGTGGGTAGGGTACCAATGCGCGACCCAGTAACCGTGGCATGCTCACGCACCACCAAGTACCCAGCAGTGAAGACCCTGCAGCATGCAGCATCCCAAGTCCTGCCTAAATCCTAGCTGATATCTCCCACAATACACCCATCCACACACCATCTACCCATCTCCCATCTTTTCTAAAACGGGCTTGCGATACTGACATCTCACACCAGCTTGCGGAGTTACGCGCACGTTTCGTAGACTCCTGAGCCGCTATTCATCCGCACCTCCCTTCGACTGCATAGCCGAAACTTCGAATCGAAGCTCGCGAATGCGTTGCTAATTTGGATGCAGTCTGGTGACCCGGTCTGGGTGAAGTGCTTGCAGTATCGGGCTCCGGTGGCTTGGGACGTTGGCTTGCTGGTGGTGGGTAAGCGGTGTCTGTGTATGTGGTGCGACTGCTCGGCGGTGCTGGGCGGGGCTGTTTTGAGCTGGTGTGCTGTGCGCGGAGGCCGATAGTCTTTGCCATGCGTTGTCCCTGGCGAGCTTTCAAGCTCGTGCAACGGCATTGTTATCTTTTTACGTCGCTGAAACTCGCAAGATCGCCATGCCAATATACGGATATTGTCGAGGACGCTTTGGTCTGGTCGAACTTGAAATCTTTCGTACCTCTCGATACTGACTTGCTATGTTACTATCATTACCTGGGGCTTCTTTACGATTCAGATTATCCGGGGACATTGTGAGCTGCCGGAGTCTGTTCTAAGACCGAACCATCATCTTTCACAAACTACACTTAGGCATACAGCGATAATAGTATTCTAGATATCTCCAGCTTAGCATGAGATGGTGATCAAAGACGTCAGAAGAGGAAACCGAAGTATTAGTTGTCGACCATCTCCACTGTCGCCATAGCACACAAGTAATTGTGAAGCTTGTGAACTAAACATAGTGTCATTTTCAGTTAGCTACGCACCATTCTTCAATGGCAGGCGCAGTCTACGAGGTTGCATCAACCCCACCAAGACTTCTCAGCCTTGCCACTTCACACCTCACCGGTCGGCTATCATTCCAACTGGAGCCTTCAACATGTCTTCCTTCTTCGACCTCGTCACACAGCACGTTCCCACATTGCAATGGCAAGCTTTGGCTTCTCCGTCAGCGACGTCGTTCTTATCAGTAACTTCGCTTACAATGTATACCGATCCAGCAAGCGTGCGGGCGGAGACTTCAGAGCAATCAGTATTGATGGTAAGGATGTCTGTCTCTGGAATACGGCGGAAGCACTACTTACATATCTTCCAATAGTCAAGTCGTTACGATCTCACCTTGAAACATTGAACACTGAGTTCGTGAATCCGAAATCCCTCGTACACCGGTCAAGCACGAAACAGAAACGCGAGCTCGGTGATCTTCTCCTTGCCTGCAAGGACGATCTTTACGATCTGGACGACGAACTTTCGAAATACAAATCCCTCAAGACCAAGAATCCTCGCATCCGGGACAGGATCACCTTCTCCACGAACAAACAAGCCAGTATCCGAGCGAACATCGCCACGCACTCCGAACGTCTATCTCGTGTCTTGGACGGGCTACATATCAGTGCGCTGGGGAGGATCGAAAGTCAGGTCGAGTCACAAATGTGGGCATTCCACGAAATCAAGTCGAAGCTCGATGCCCTATATGAGGACAACCGTTTCGGAAGAAGAGACCCTTCCATGGTGGCGAGTACAGATGATTGGATCAAGCAGGAGCTAGTCGACGACAACATTACCGAAGCAGATGTTGAACTCAATCGTGAATATATTGCTGCGTGCCTTGAGCGGATTCGCGCCCACGGGCACGCAGCCGGTAAATTACAAGGTCCGGCTGAGTCTAGGGAACAACTTGACAACGGCCACGTAAAGAAACCCGACCTAGCATTAGGGCCGGAACGCTCATCTGTAGAGGTTGCGATTGCAGGAGCAGTAAGACCTTTACAGCCATCTCGACCTCCTTCTTTGGACGTAGCGTCAAACCAGCGGTGTACACCCTCCGGATCTCATTTGAATGCAAGACCACTATCCCACCGACCCGTGTTACAATCTCCGACGTCCGGGACAATGATTCCCTCTGTGGAGGGTCACACGGATCGGAGAGACAGTGGCATTGCCTTCAACGATGCCGTCCTTGAACACGCCTTCAATTCAGATAAAGAACAGGACGCAAACACTGCCACACAAAGTTATGATGACAGTGCTGTTGATGCACTACAAGTGTCATCCGTTGAAACTATGGCTGAAGCCGTACATTTTGAACTAGACCTATCTACTATTACGGCAGAGGAATATGCCAGGTTCATCATGTCAGACAAACACCTGGTAGCTGGGGGACTTCGTCAGGTACCGACGCTGCTCCCACCAGTCTCTTCCAGCCGGAAGTTGCAATTTCGTTTGGCAGCACGATTGGCACGCACTATCAATGACGTCAAAACAGTTTCAGTGGTAGCGTTTGTCCCGCTGCCACTTACACCAGAGGAAATATCTGCTGGAGCTCTGAAGAGGGTGAGCGTTGAGAGATTAGCAAGAGACAGCCTCGACCCGAAGTCAAAATATACCAAGAAAGCCCAAATCGTTGAAATACGAACAGAAAGAGGCCATACCAGTTGCTCTGACTCATCCTTTGATAACCTGGGCAACGAAACTCTTATTGGGCCTTTGACGGTCGTTTTCAAGGTTGTAAAGGTAGCAATTTCCCAATTTTATGCAATTAACCATCTTCGAGCCTGTCTAACACGCCCATAGAAGCCCAATTCAGAGATCCTAAGGTCTCCGAGCTTGGAAACCAACAGGACGACGTGGCACCCTCTGACGATAACCCTGCAAGAGGCACTCTACGGATGGGAGCGAACAATTAGCAGACCCAAAGGCACCGAACTGAGAGTATCGTCCAACGGCCCCACCAATCCAATGCAGTGTTATTCTGTGAAGCTTCGCAATGAGGTAGGCTATCTAGCTCTTTGCGTTCGGGTCACATACCCGCCGGGACTGACCCGTGAACAACAACGGAACTTGGACATCGTTCTTTGTCAAACGGATGACAAGCTCGGTGAATTTCAGATATATGCTGTAATTGGTGGTCATAAGGAGGCTGATGAGGCTAAGATGGCCTCTTTTCCTATGGATGACCTTTCTGTTGGTGAAAAGATAGCAAATTCCAATTCACAGGTTGGTAGAAGCATATAGTGGAGGCCGAGGAGTTCGCACTTCAATGCAAGACGTGAGCGATCTGGATATGTAGTGTTGGAGGATTTGGCTTGTAACTTTGGGGTACGAATTGCGTCGCAATATGACAAGGGAGGTCTCGGCTTTGAAGCATAAGGTATGAGACCTATCTGGAAAAGACTGTTCAGAGCTCGTGCCCAGTCTTAGGAGCTCATTTGATTCACCTCAATATTAGTACACTAAAGTTGTCGAGGGTTGATTTGCACGGTGCAAACCCTACTTGCCAACAGCCTTCCCAACCAGGTCCGCAATCGCAATCATCTTCTCCTCCTGCAGTCTCCTCCCCACAAGCTGCAAGCTAACATGCGCTCCATCAAATACCTCCGGATCATCTGCAACATTGTACGTTAGCACCCTCTTCTCAAAACACCTATGCGCAAGCTCTGCGCCATCCCATCGTAAAGAAAGGAAGCGATGGACTCACAGTCTCCCTGAATTTCTCCATCCTGCTCATCAATAGCCTTGTACTCGACATCCACCGTATCGACCAATTTGTCAACGTTAGTAACCGGGACAACAACGCTCGTATAATCCAACGCATTCACCCAAGTACTATACCCATAGTACTTGTACATCTCTCGTCTCGCCGCCGGAAACGGCGCCAGCGGACAGATCACAGCATCGACTGGTCGTCCCGTCCCAGTCCCCTCCTGCGTACCCGTCCAATAGTCCAGATACCCCTTCTTCAAGTCTCGCAGCCAGACATTGACCGCTGCGATCTCAGTGGCCGTCTTTTCTTCCGAGACCGATTCGAAGAAGGATACCTGGGGCGCCATGGGCTCGCCGGAAAGTGCAAAGGCGGCTTTCACGTCAGTCCCGGCGTCGAAAGTCCATGTTTCGAGTGCGGCGTCGATGATCGCTTTGTGAGAGGGGGGCGTCCAGTCGATGACCTTGTGGCCTTGGTCTTGCAGTGCTTTGACCACCAGCTCGATGGCTCGGCGGACGGGAGGAAGCGGGTTCACGATGCCATCACTTCTCATGACACCAAAACACAACTTTTGCCCCTCAAACTCGCCCTCTTGCTCCTCTCGCCATGGTATCTCATGCACCATGGGATCATGCAGCCACGGTTTCTTGTCGAGAATCGCCTTCGTGGCGAGTTTCAAGGAGCCTGCGCTGGTGGCCAAAGGCCCGACGACGGAGAGAATGCTATTTTGGCCGTCCATGGAGTTTGCCATTCCGGAGTAGGGAAGGCGGCCTGCCGACGGCCGGATGCCGTAGAGGCCGTTGAAGGCGGCGGGGATTCGGATGGAGCCGCCGATGTCTGTGCCGAAGCCGAGAGGTGCTAGAAGCATTATTTGTTAGCAACACATTCTACCTAGAGAGTAGCAAGATCGGCCCAGGACAGAAGAGAGAAATAGGAAATACCCACATCCCCTAATTCCAATCAATGCCCCCTCCCCCCCGGAACTCCCACCCGCAGCCAACCGCCTATTCTTCGGATTCAACGTGTACCCAACAATGTTGTTCACCGTCTCCCCAGACATGAGCGTATGCGGTACACTCGTCTTACAGAACAGGACAGCCCCACATTCCCTCAACTCGCGTACCATCTCACTCTCCACCCGCTTCTCCTTCCCGGTCCCGGTTTTGCCTTCAAAGGTGCCGATCCAACCTACATAGCCCATGGTGGTTTCGACGTCTTTGACGTGAAACTGGTCTTTGAGGCTGACAGGGAGGCCGTGGAGCGGGCCGATTGTGTGGTTGTGCTCGGCATAGTAGGTGTCGAGGGCTTTTGCAGAGGCGATGGCGGCGTCGAAGAAGACTTCGTGGAGGCAGTGGAGCTGCGTGCATTAGCTATCCCCTCGTAATTCATTCGGGATGATGGAACTCACCAACTGATGCGCCAACGCCGCCCTGTGACAAAACGCCGTAACCACCTCCTCACTCTTCCACTCCCCCTTCGCAATCTTCCCCACAATCCCCTCCGCCGTCGTCTCCGTAATCTCCACCTCCCGATCACTCAAAAACTGTTGTATATATGTCCCCGTGACATCAACCTGCTCCTCCACCGGCGGATTGTCAATGCGCCATTCTTTTGGGATCGCAGCGAGGATAGCGTCACGCTTTTCTTGAGCGCGTTCTTGCCATGGTCTCGTCATACTGTCTGGCTGTAACTCGAATCTTGGGAAGAAGTTGGAGTGGGGTTAGAGAGGGATGACAGGCGCGTTATCTACTTTTAGTTGACCCCGGTCAATTGTGACGTTGATGTAAAGGGGAGCTGTGTCGGTCCACTCATGGCGGGGTATTCCACATCGATGTTCCTATCAGCACCCCTGTCGATTGCTAGCCATAGCTCAGCAAGCGCCATATCTGTAGTAGTCTAGCTTTGTATTTGGAGCTTACGTTTACACGCGTGGAATATAACTACTATGGTTTCGGGGATACGACATGCTAATGATCTGGCTTCCGGCTTGTTCACATATAACTGTCACAATCAAATGTAGTCATTGCAACCAAACGTAGTCATCACAACGACGAGTTTGAACCAAGCCATGTCCTAAACCTGGGGTATCAAGTCTGCAAAACCTGCTGCTTTTCAGAAAGCGACGCTCTCTATACGCCATAGGCACAATTCAATCAGTAGCCGGCCCTACTTTTTCGAACAGAGGTAGATTCATGCGCCGTCCACACAGATTTTATGCCCAAAGTGGCTCCTCCAGATGAACAAGCAGGAAAGACTACTTTCCTGAACGCCTTGCTATGATGTGGGCAATATCATGGTAACAGAGGAAGAGAAACATATAATTCGAGCGTCGCAGATGACAAGAGAGGGTCCGGGCGCAAGGAAAGAGAACAGTCTAAGTTATCTTGTCGTTGAAGGTATCTCCAAATACAGGTATCGCGAGAAGAATGTGCAATGTACGGCTGGACATGAGCATAAAAAGTCCGGTGGGTTTAGTCGACCGTCTCCACGTAGTTACTACGGTATTGTTAGCAATATTACAAAGGGTGCCGCGTAGAAAGACAAACCTCGGGAAGATGCCCTCACGATCGCCAACCCTGCCCGTCCACCAATCCGCCTCGCTTTCAGTCTTCTTTATGATAGTGATGATCTCGCCCTTCTTGAAGCCCAGGTCTCCCGGCTGATCCGGCTCAAAGGTGAACTTGGCGATAGCCTGCCCAGGCGCCGCACTCTGTTTCTTGTTCATGTTGAATTGTGGCTTGGGTGCAGTCGGTCTGCCAGGCTTCTTGTCACTGTAGCTGTAGTCATCGTCGAAGGTGTTGCTACGGGAACGGTTGTCCAATCGGTCGAAGGTTTCGGTTGGGTTCGCGCGGGTGGAAAAGGATCGGTTGAGACCGCCAGCCGAGCTGGGTTGGCGGTCGTAAACGTCGTCTGCCCAAGTGCTGGCTCGTGAGGGTCTGTCGCGGTACGTGTAGTCGTCGTTGTTGTCAGCTGCACCCATGGATCCTGTCCGGTTGGTCCGTACGCCTTCGCCCATGGCTGAGCCTCTGCGGCCGTTCCAGACGACATTGTCGTGGTCGTCCGAATAGACGGGGATGTCATTGTACATGGCGTCGTTGGCAGCGCCATTGACGCCTGCAAATACTCGCGAGTTCAAGACGCGCGTCAACGGCTCTGCGGCGGGCGGCGGAGCCACCTGACCACTCAGAATCTCCCTCGCTGTCCATCTCCTGCCGTATAACTTCTCGTTGGCGTCTCTCCGCTCCACCATGCCGCCGCCTTCGAGACTGACGCCGGCAAACAGGCCCTTGGTCTTGCTGTAACTGAAGATGCCAGCCACACTCCTCAGGCTTGCCGCGCCGGCCGCTTCTGCGTTGCGTCCGACGGGACCCGCTGCTATCGACACATTGCCGCCAAATGTGAGGGATCCTGCTTGCGCGAATGTCTTTACGGCGCTTGCATCGTTCAATACGAAGACGAAATCGGTGAGTTCGAAGCCGATCTGGCCGCCAAATCCGAGGCCGGCCGAGCCGATGGCTGAAGGCGCGGACCACGAGCCGTCTGCGAGACGCGCGACTACGACGCCGGATCCACCGCGTACGGTTCCTAGGAAACCCGCCTTGAAGACGGTCAGGATAGCGAGGCCCTACGTGTCCCGCGCATTAGCAACACAGCTCCGGCAGCGTCCGAGACCGGCCGAAACGTACCTTTGCATTGGCGAGAATCTGCGGCGGAATGATCTTATCAGGGCCAAACGACTGTTTTGGGTCGACAAAGGATGCCAGAATCTTGCCCGCCTTCCTGCACTCGCCTGTCAAGCTGTCAGCGACGTCATGGTCTCGCGCTTTGGCGCAAAACGTCCGAGACAGCACTCACTCCCCATCGACGAGGGCAGCGGGTTGTTAATCGAAAACCCTTTCATCTCGACGGTACTTCTGGGCTATCGTCGATGTACGGTGGGCGGGGAAGGGTGAGTACCGAGGATAGATTATGTAGGAGCGGATAGACGCAAGTTAAAGGCACAGCAATCGACTGACAGAATAGCACCGCTCGGCGAAAACAAGCGGATGACGCGGGGGTTGCTGTGGCTGAGCGGGCACGAGCTCAGAGCTCAGCTTCTCGCGCGCGTCCCGCTCTGGGCGACGCGCAACCACCACCGCCGAACTGCGACCATCTTCGGAGATCACGCTTTTCCCCCTTCACTGCCGAAGCTGTCGTGCACTTCTGCTCAGCATCTGTCCGCGCGGTCATGATGGCTCGGTTTGCCAGCGAAGAAGCCAAGGCTCAGCATCTGTTGGATCGTCTGGGCGTTACCTTGTCCGAGCCACTATGACCGACCACCGAATGACATGGTAATTGCTTGGGACAGGTAAACTCTCGGCTTGGTGGTGGCCACTGTGCCTCGCACGAGACCCGCCTCCGCCTAACGTCTTGCTTGTACGACGTATCTTGTACCTTGGTCTTGGGCGTCGCCACACGATCGACTTGACACCAGGCCACGCTCACCCGCTCTAACAAGCAAACATACCATGCCCTATCCACTCTCATACCGGTCCTCGCGAAAGATTAAACACTTCTGCTCCCCATCTTCCTCAGTCCATGCTCTACACATCCCACCACAGTTATAATCCTGCACGACCGTTGCCTGTTCACCCAAAACTTCGATCCCAATCATACCCCCAGTCCCCTCATGCGTACGGCGCCATCGATCTCCAGCCGACCTCTGCAATTCGCCACCAGGACCAGTCATCCACGGAAGGGCGTCAGAAAGCGATGTCCGCCCGAAGCGAGCTTTTGAGGCAACTGTTCTAGCTGCCGCAAGCTTGATAAACGAATCTCCATTGCCAGTGCCGGATAGACCCACTGCATGACGGATGCTGCTGGAGGCTTTTACGTCCGGCACCTCGGGTAAGGATGATTTCCCTGGTGTGTTGCTCGACACGGCGAATGTGGGAAGACAGTCGGCGGCCAGGGATCGAATGTTGCCTCGAGACAGATGTTCAAGCGGCGTGGTCGCAGAAGGCTTGTATATCATCTGAAGGTTCGGTCTAGATGCAGCCTCATGCCACTCCTCTGCCCAGAATCCAGCGCCTGTAGTCGGTGTATCGCCAATACGTCCTGGCACCTTATTCGTCAATCCGCCGGTCGAAGTCGCAGCACATATAGACCCCGAGCTATCAAGCACCACGGCTCCACAGGTGCCCAGAGGAATATAATTCTCTTTCTCCCAATCGCTGATGTTCACATTGCCTCTCGCCAGTCCCTCCTCCTTCAGTCCTCGCTTGTGCTCGTCCCATCTCCCCTGCACAAAGAAATAACTCGGATCCACTATGTCCAATCCCCACTGCTCTGCTAGACTTTCCACAAACTCACCGCTGTACTGGCAATGGTCCTGGGAACCATGTCCGCCGTCCGTCTCACCCCGCATCAGGAGCTCGCGAGCTAGCTTGATGGGGTTCTTGACGTGCTGCAGCAGCATGCAGCCTATGCTACGTTTGCGGTAACCGTTTGACACCATGATACTGCACTCGAGTTCGTTCTTGCCCTCGCGGGTGAAGACGGCGCCTTTCCCGCTGTTGTACAGGGAGTCGTTCTCGAGCATGGTCACAGCATGCGTGGCTACATCGAGAGCGGTGGCGCCGGGCTGGGACAGGAGATCCGTGGCTGAGGCGAGGATTCTTCGGAGTGAGGTTTGGTAGGCGGTGTATTGCTCTTTGGAGATTGTGTGCCGAGTGATGTTGCCCGCACCTCCATGGATGATGATTCGGGGCGTGACTTTCAGTTGCGGTGAAGAGTCGGGCGTTTTGTCCATGATGGTGTCCGGAGTGGAGCGTATGGCTGTTTTCCAAGCCGAGGTGCGTTGGGATTGCGTTGAGCACTGTTTCAACGGGGCGGAGGTTGTCGATTGATACCACACGCTTGTGTGGTCCCTCGGGCATGTAGGCATCCCGACCGTTGTTCCGAAGCGAGCTCGGACGCCCTGTCGCTCCCAGGCCAGGGCAACCGTCTTCCTCTCCCATCACCTGTCTGCAAGAACGCCAATGAACGCTCAACGGTCGCCTGCCGCCCGCGGCGAGGACGATACGCCCTCGTCGCCCAAGCGCAAGAAGGTGCGCTCCAAATACGCGCCCAAGGCTTGGTGAGTAGCTCGGCGGATCTCGAGAGCGCATTCCGACGGTTCCGTGACCTGACGCGCGACGCTTTCTAATTGTCCCGTTGACTAACGCACCACAAAGCGTATCCTGCCGTCGTTCCAAGCTCAAGGTATGAGACACACACAGTCCATGGAAGCACGCTGACGACGCAGTGCTCGGGCGAAAACCCCTGCCAGCGATGCCTCGACAACGGCAAGCGCTGCTTCTACTCGGAAGACCAAACGGCCGCCGAAGCCCTACAGAACCTCAGCCGGCCGACGCCCGCACCGCCGTCGCTGGCAGCACACGGCACGAATGGCAATGGCCATGGCAATGGCCTTACGCGGAGGAGCATGCTGCCGCGGCACGGGAGCATGGAACGGCGGGCAAGCGATGCCAGTGTGCTTGGTATGTCCATGGAGGCCCGCATGGCTCGCATCGAGGGCATGATGGAGTCGTTGATCCAGGAGCGAGGCGTGTCCGCCACTCCTCGTGGGAGCCTGGAGCGCGACGAGGCCATTAGCGATGGTCTGCTCAGCGAAGCTGCCATGCAGGCAGCGAGCGACCTGTTTGGCCCAACCCTCGCCCCAGCACGGCGCGCCAGCTCCAAGCTCGCGTCTCCAGAGCGCACGCGGCATTCCATATCAGTCATGAGTCCCTCGAATGGTGCTGACTCTCCAGCGACAATTCGCGTAGGCTCCACCAACTTTTCCTTTCCCCATCCCGCCGACTATCAGAGATACATGGACTTCCTCTTCAACGACCTCAACCTCTACTATCCCTGCATCAACGAAGCCGATTTTCGAATGCGAAGCGAGCATATGCTGGCTGCACAGACCATACACAGCAGCGACATCTGCCTGTTGGCACTCCACTACATCGTCTTTGCCTGCGCAGACATTGCCGTGGACTCGTTTCCCGTGTCGGTTGGGGCCAAGCCTCCTGGTTGGCATTGGATCCAAGCGGCAACTGATCTGGCTGGTCAGAGAGAGCTCAGCGGAAGAGGTGATTTGAGCTTGATACAATACCTTGTCCTCAAGGTCAGTGGCTGCATCCAGTTGTTAATGTGTCATCTTCGCTGACAGTGTAGGCCGCCTATCTGATCTCTGCCGACATTCCTAATGCTGCATACAATGCCATCGGAACAGCGTGCCGGCTGTGCTATCAATTCGGCCTCCACCAACAGTCATCCTGGCGAAACTACACACCTTTCGAGATACATATGCGCCAACGCATATTTTGGACGGCCTACTTCTTGGATCGCAAGATATCCCTGAGCTGTGGACGTCCTTATTGTATACGTGAATCGGCAATTGACATCGAGCAGCCCGCATACCTTGCCGACAGGGTGAGTGGTTAGATTTAGTCACTTTGCCCGTCTAACAAGAATCAGGACATTCATCCCGACCAGCCTTTACCAGACCCCGATCTCTCGAGATCCTCCAACATGTTCCTCAATTCCATGGCCTGTTGGGGTCGTCTGTCTGCCGATGCCTGGGACGGCCTCTTTGATGCAGCGGTGATCAAAAGTGGCTTCAACAGTGAGAATGCACACATCCTTGATGGGCAGATCCAGCATTGGACCGAGGTCATCTTGCCTAGTATTCCGTTGTTACCACCAGATCAACCAGCCGAGACGGCGCAAATGCGACAGCACGTCCTCGTTTACACGCGTCTTGGCCTTCTGAGGCTTTACATCTACCGCCAATTCATGCTGTCTCTCAAGTATGACGGTGAAAGAGGACGAATCTGCGGTGACCTTGCGGTCGATCTCGTACAGCGTGTCCGAGAGCACGGCGCAGAGACAAGCCCACTCCACTCCTTCCGCTTCCACATGGCAACGACCTTGGGCAGCGCCTTGCTCATCCTCTCCACACTCTGCGTTCGAGACCTCGCCCCAATCGGCTTACAGGACAACTGGAAGGCGTACGCAGACAGCTTCATGGAAGCCTTAGAGATGATACGCAACTTCTCTCAGCACACGAATGTAGCTCGGCGGATCCTTTCCGACTTTAGACAAATTGTCCCAGTTATTATCCAGGTATTCGATCAGCAACGAAACGGCCAAAAGTTCCCGCAGCATATCGCACCGGCGGATATCAGAGATTTCTTCCCATATGGCTTGCTTGATTTTGCGCAACAACCTGGCGGGGGTGGCGCGTTCAGCATCGATATGGATTCGATGCAGGACTCGGAGGTGTGGGACTTTGAGGGGTGTGAACGAGAGGGGAAGTACGGCGTTCCGTGGATATAGCAGGTCTTCGCGGCGTTTTGTAGGATATGGAAAAGAGCACGGCGTTCTGGCTTCTTTGATGGGAGGGAGTTGCGTTGATATTGATACCCCCGTTGGCATACAGATTCGGGATTACGTACTGCGAATAGGGGATCCTGTGTACTTTGAACGATTTTAACCTCGACGAACCATCTCCAAGCGCAATTGGCATCTTTGCGGGTTATAGGTTCCTATGACGAAACGCGTGCAGCTCTCAAGCCCACTTTCATCTCCAGCTATCCACAACGATATTGCACAGATGCGCTAACGCTTTGTGGAAGAAGTGGATCCCACGCTGCACAAGTGGCGGCAACCCGGAACGATGGTCCAACGTTCATGCTGCAACCTTAAATTGAGCACATGGATCTCCCCTAATGGTATCGGGAGTGAGCAACATGATGTAAATCGTGCGATGAACCATCGCGAGGATGTTTCCACAACCTCTCCACTTCGCGCGTAGCGAGTCTGAACCCATCCAGCCCAGCACACCATCACAAAACATCTGTGCAACCCCCTACCAACTTCGCGCATCGACAGCTGATTCAACGCCGGCATCTGAGAAGATACCGTAGATGCCCGGCTCAATTCCAACTCCGCGACTTATAAGCAGCTTTCTACAAACGCTTACTCAACATTCATCGCCAGCAAGCTGGTCCAGCGAAGTCCGGATACGGGGTCCCTGCAACGCCCACGTGTTCCCCAGCTCCACCGCGCAGCGCAACGTCCGCGCGCTCGCAGCCTCGCAGCAGCCTCGCAGCCTTGCAGCCTCGCACCGACCCCAACACAGAGCAGCCTCCACAGAATAAGGGACCGGGGTTTCAGATCCTCGCAATCTACCTCGCGATCCGAATTACAATCGCGAAGCTGTGAGCAATGTATGAAGCAGGGCGGTCAGCATTCAGATCGCGCAAGATCGGCGAGTACAGAGGGGAATCTCAATCCAAGATCCAGGCCATTCTCCCGTCGCGCATCATACCTGTTCGCGTCGCATCCCTCGCAAGGAAAACACACGGCCTCCTCCGCGCCCCGTTCCCACTCCCTGGTATGCGGAGTCGACCTTCCGGACGTGGAAACTGATCTCCGTCGCCAACTGATCTAGTTCCACGAGCCGCCCCTGCAGCCTTGTCAGCCTCATCTATCCTTGCAGGGGTCCAGCACGAGCGAGCCCAACTTGACGGCTGCCGAAATTAGCAAGGCTGACGCGCTGCAATATCGCGGGTCGAGTGGATGGTGGTAGCTTGTGGAGTTGGTAGAGCGCGCGATTCCGGCGAGCTGCGCTTGGGTCTTGAGGATCGAGCATGTGCTGGAGCTTGCGCCGGCGATGGTCTAGGTGAGGTGTGCCGATGCTACGGACAGCTACAAGCGTTGCATCGGAACTACCGACGCCTTGTCCGCAGAGATGGAATGGGAACATCTGCCGGTGGCGTATCAGGCCCCGAACCAAGGTACGAACTGGCTTGAGGCATTTCAGTCGGCGAGGTGACATGTCGGCGCCAAAACGGTTGGCGCCTTGGTAGACTACCACCTAGTTTCTTGACAGGGCAATGGTAGGGCGGAAAAATCTTAGCTCGGTAGAGCGAGTAGGATGTCAATGCATTGCAGAATGCATGTCAAAGATCGAGTATCGCATGTGTCACCAGGCGAATTGTTGCATACAGATTTCGATATTTTCATATCTACTACAGTCAGGGTGGCATGGCCTTGAGCGCCGCCAGTCGACTCATCTTCCACAAGAAAGCCCGATGAGTGTCTCTAGCAAACGAATCTCAGTCCCTAGACCTTCGCCATTTCGTTCATCCATCCATCCCGTTCGTCCATGAAAAACACCGAATCCACCAAACCTCGAAACAAGAACAGAGGTATATAAAAAAGGGGGTATCTCCAAACTCCAGCTCCACCAGAGAAGTTGTGTTAGAAACGGAAGTGCAGGGTGGTATGTCCATTCGCAGCGCGCAAAGCTAGTGAAGGATTGTTGTGGTAATGCAGTTCGTGCAAGCACAAGCAGCGAATCTTCCTGTCGCGCCCTTGACCGTAGGTGTGTCTTCCAACATGAAAGGGGGGAATGTGAATGAGTGACTAGAAATTACAAGATGCCGGTGCGGCAAAGTTCGAGACTCTGAAGGAGAGAACGTAGAATCCGGACTTTGAAAATCGTTTTAAAAAAGGATTAGAAGAAGTATCCGGATGCCAAAGTGGGTGATAGAGTCGAAGGTAGAAAGCAGTGAATGTACTACTGGTAACATGGCTGTGGTATCCTCATAACACGTGATGACCAAAGACGAGCTCCCGTCGTTGATGAGAGCGCGGTCATAGTGCGAGGAATCCGAGGCCAGCCACGACAGCAGCAAGGAATGCGCTGTTGGCAGAGAGGCCAGCAGCGGCGCCAGGGAACTCAGTGGCACTGGGCGTGGGCGCAACGGAGGCGCTGGGGGCAGCGGTTCCAGTGGGGTAGGCCGTGGTGCCGTTGCTGGGAACCGAGTAGATGGGCGCAGAGGAGATGGGCGTGTAGGAGGCGCCCGGGGAGACGGTGGCAGTGAGGACTACCTGGATCGTCGAGGTGAGGGTGGTGGTTGCGACATACGAAGTGTCCTGGGCCAGGGCGAATGCGACGAGCGCGAAGAGGAAGACGATGACTTGCTGGAAGGAGCGCATGTTGTCGGATTGATATTGGGGTAGTGAATGTGTTGTTGATGGTGTGTGGAATGTGAAGCGGCTGGCAAGGCGGTGTGCTTGTTGACGATGGGTGAGGTAGTTGCTGGTTGCTGGTAGAAGTGGAGTAGTTGGAAAGAGTGTATGCGCAAGGCTGCCGGAGCGGGACAAGGAGCGATTTTTGTAAAGAGTGACTGGGGTGGTGCTGCGAGCGTGTGGGTGCGAAGGGTTTGAGGAGAAAGCGCGGTGGGTGCGGGCACACGATCCTTAAATGCGGGTGTAATTTCCCACGACGAGATCTAATCTCGCCTCGTGCCTGGGCGCTAACCAAACATTGGGACGCAGACGCTGCCGACATGGCCACGCCGCCCAGGGCCTGCCGGGTGTGCCTGCAGATGGCCCGGCGCCGTCGCGCAGAGGAAATCTCCGCTGTACGTCGTGCTCACGGGACCTGCTGACGGCACTGCCGTTGCCATCGCGACAAATTCTGTGCAGGCTTTTCTCCTCAACCCAGGCGTGCTCCACCCACCCCGTTTGCCAGCTCCACTTTTGCTCTGCTCCGGATTTTCGTTGCCGATCCAGCCCGCCCGGGCACCGAAACGTTGTTCGCCCATCGTTCGCGCCGTGCGCCGCCGTCGCCGTCCAAGTGCGACCATTGTGTGCGCATAGACGTGGCAGCTCAGAAACGCTTCTTGTCGCAGCAGCAAAGCAGCACAGCAGCGCGCGCAGGCCAATCGCGCCCGCGCGACAACGTGTCCATCGCTACACGACGCACGCGCCCGGAGTGTAGCAACATTTGAGTACCTTGGCCATAGCGTCCTACAGTAGCTGCCTCAGCCACTCGCAGGCCCGAGTTTAGCTCACTGTCCTCGTCTTCAGCATTTCTTTCCCGCCGCGCTACGCTTCCTCCTCGCCGCGCCCAAAAGAGCATGCATACCGTCGTCACGCGACAAATCAAGGCCTCAAACACGTGTGCTCATATTCCATGCTGGAAAGGAGGAAAGAAATTACCATTACTCCGACCTAGCTCGTGATGTTGATTGGCTATAGCCGATCCCTGGCCTATTGCAAACCCATGTGCAAACTCTCTGCCGCCCACCAGTGAATGCGCCCGTCTCAAAAACTCCTGAATAATGCCAACTCTTTCTCCCTCCCGTCGGCAGGCGCACCGGGCCACAACATGGGTGTGGTGCGGTACAGTCCAAAGACTTCGTTGATGAGCGCACGTTGAGCTGGCCTGCATGCCGTGTGTAATTCGTCCCCTTGGCCAAATCCAGACATTGGCTCCACTGGCCCATCGACACACCGCACAAGACACAGCTTGCTCCACGACGCCTAGAATAGCGGCACAAGTATGGCGGGCACCGGGTGCATGCAGCGCCTCCTGGCTCACGGCGATATGCGACTTTGACCGTCTAGTCCTTTGACGCTCTTCAGTCGTGCTCGACCGCCTCCGCGCTCTCCCACAGCCGCCGACATATCTCCTCCGCTTCATTCCGAATCCTGCCGTTGTCGCTTTCAAAACTCTGTCGGCCCTCGAGATCGCCTTCCTCACGACTGCTGCGGCCATCATGGAAACTAACGCGCGACCGTTGGCGCTCTGTTTCATCGTTGAAACTTGTGCTCAAGCTGTTGCTCCTGTGCACACTAGCAGAGCCATTGGCACTACCGGACTTGGGAATACGCGCCTTGCGTGGAGTGCCAGGAATCTGCTCAATGCGTGCGAGTGCATCTGCGATGGGATTGCGATACCTTCGCACCACGTTGTATTCGACGGCAACGTGGTTGAATTGCTGCTGTAGGCGCGGATCCAGACGGCCCTCGCCGTTGGCGCTGTACGTCATCCCAGTGTGGAGAAACGTGGGCCCACCTGTCCGGGGTAGGATGACGGGAACTAGTTTCTGCGGATCGATGTTTGACGATGCGCGCTGGAGCATCAGTTTCTGCTGTGTCCTCGACACGGGAAGGTCTGTCGGCGTGCTGGTGCCTGAGCGCCTAGATGGTGTTCTGGCTGGCTTCTCTGCGCCTGCGACATTCGGCATGGACTTGTTGCGTTTCATCCTGTCTAACTCGCCGCCGGCACCCTGTGGTGAGTTGCGCGACGGCAGAAAGCTGCTGTTGTTCGGTGTTCCAGCCGAACCTTCTCCGTCCATGAAGCGTGAAACCAAGTCTCTTCCTGGCGTATCAACTAACGTTGAGCCTGCGCTCTGGCTTAATTCTCGAATGTTGTTATGGTTTGCTACTACCGTTGCTGCGATCGTGGACGTCTGTGGTGGGGCGTTTTGGTGAGAGCTGCGCTGCAGGAGCCGCGAAGTGATTATATCCGCATCGGGCGGCCGTGAGTGGTGGTGGTGCGCGCTGGCCCCGTTCGCCTGGCGGGCATTATTCGTGCGGTCTGGTAGTATGTGCGTATGTGTAGCAGTGCTTGGTAATGCCTGTGATCGCTGGAGGCTCGCTTCCGTCTGTGATGCTTCCCCTGCGTTTCCTACTCCGCTTTGCGCCATCCTGTGCGGATCCACGATGACTGAATTGGATCGCGTGTTTGAGCGGGTGGTGGTGGGCGATTGCGATGCGCTCTCCTCTGTCCACCCGTCGTCCGGGCCGTCGTAGTCGTCGTCGTCGTCGTCGTTGTCGCCTACGTCAAAGTGCACGACGTGGGAAGCGTCAGGTGGCGACCGGCGGAGTTTATCGGGGTTGAGCGAGCGCTTCGTAACGGCGACTTCGCTCTTGGTCGACTTGAGGGCGGGTCTCGATGCTCCCTGCCGCGCCAGATGGCCACTCGAGAAGTTCTTGCGTATCGCAGTGTGGTTGTGCGCGTTGGTGGCCCTCACAACGGCGCCGGACGAGGCATTGCGCTTGAAGCTCGGGCGGGGGCTGCTGGGCGCGGACGTCGAGTTGCCAGAGTGCGTGCGACGGTGGTGCTTAGCAGCATTGCCATCCTCAACGCGAGGCTCCTTGGGCTTGCTGAGCTTGGCAAGGTTCTTGCTAGACGCGTTCCTCTGTACGCGACTGTGGCCGACGACGTGCTGGCGCTTGGGTGCGGACTTGTGAGGGGCTTCCGACGGCGACTGCGATATGTGGGAGGACGTCGAGGACTGGCGGGCCATTGGGGGTGGGCGGCGCGGCTGCGAATGGGCATCGGCGGAAGAAGCCATGCTTACGTCGCGCAGGTGGCTGCAGTGGCTGCGGTAGGCCCGGCGAGGTGCGTTGCTGAGTGCAGTGGATGTGAGGTATGGGGTGTTGGAGTGCCAGTGAGCGGGCAGGCGCTGTGGGTCGGCGACGCTGGCTCCGTGTAAGCTAGTGATGAGGTCCTGCGACTGGCCCTCTCATCGTCTCCGGGCCATGGCGCTCAATTGAGTGAATGCGAGCGGAGGGGTTGTACACGTCTGCCACGTCGGGCCCAATGGATAGTCGGTAGTCATGGCAGAGTGCGTCTGCCAAATCACAAAGAGAAGGCGGTGAGGAGCCGAGACGCATTCGGCTGACCGCGGGCCGCCAACGTCACACAGTCACCCATCCTCTTCGCCATGCAGACTATTCTCACTATTCCTTCATGTCTGCAGAGCTATATAACACCCCCTTTCTCGAGCCTCCCGCTCGTAAGCATGCATCCACCATGCGAGCATCTTCAACCCTTTCGCCATTTCTGTGGTCCACTGTAGAATATGCCTCACGAGTCTCTTTGGTCCGCCGTAAAGGATCATTTTCCAGTCTCCATCGCTCATACCGCCGTCTCCTTCCTGTCGATGCCTCATGTTGAACTCACTTGGTGATAGCACATTTCTTTGCAAGCCTCTTGAGCTTCCCTTTCACACTCCGTTTCTCTTGCGCCCGCTGCTGGCTCAGCTGTCTATACTCCGGGTTCATGCCATCGATGCAGCCAAAGGAGGACGTCGTAAGGATAGAGGCAGTACGTGAGCAATACGAGGGCGGAGGCGGACCGGTAAAGTAGGTCGGCGCGTCCGACATGCTGCCCATGGAGTCTTCACGAGGCATGTAGGTCGTTGCTGGCACTGGTCGCAAGCCATCTCCGGTCCTCGTCGTCTGTCCGGGGACGATATTGAAGTGCCGCTCGATTCTGTCACCTGGTCCTTCCAATCGCGCGCTCGCTGTACCCTCACGACGCAGGGGCAGATCGACAAATGAACTCCAACCAACTTCAACCCACTCGCCATGGTGAGCCGTCTCGGGAGCGACGCTTGCTGTGGAAGGCCTGCGAATAGATCCCAGGCGGGTGAGGAACGCTGGTGGAGAACCCTCTTGTGTCTCTTCGTACGGAATTCCCATGACTGGAGTGGAGTTGGACCGCCTGTTGATCTTCTTCTGGACCCTAGCGTGCTGCGACCGCGTTCGCTGGAGCGATGGCATGCGCACCTGCATCCTCTTGGCTCGACGACAGAATGACTTGAGCTGCTGGCTGCCAGGCGTGGAGCCCTGCTCGTCTTCCGGTTCGTGAACCACCGGTATGGCGTATTGGACATCCGAAGCCTGTCCAGTATGGGCGCCCGGTACTCCATCCCTCCAGTAGGACAGACCTCCCATCAGTGGTGAGGACGGTTTGCTAGTATCCAACCATGCGTTCACGTCCCGTAGCACCCCAGAATGTGGTCGCGGCGGACGAGAAGGCGCCTTTGTCTCCTGCCATGTCTCCTGTCGGGTCGACAGACGCTCCGTAGCCATTGGGTGCGGTAGAGGAAGAGGAGAAGGCATTGGCGGGACCATTGTCGCCGTACCGGTGGAGGGTGCAGTGCGCGGTCGCTGCATTAGAACTTGTGTGCGCAGGCCGACCATCACTTCTTTCTTGTCCTGCGACGCGGGCGGCACTGGTTTGAGGTATCGGGCCAACCAGTGTGATGTCGCCTGTTTGCCCTGCTGGGCGTGCTGCTGCTTTGGCGATATTTTGGTAGTCGTACTGGCTGTCATATTGGTCGTGGTGAGGACTGTTGCGAGGCTAAGGTATCGGCTGTGATGCCCAGGGTAACAGTGGTGGGGGATGGAGGTGCAGTAGAATCGAATTACCAGGACGTGGGAGCAGTGCGCGATGGAGGAGGTGAGCGTGAAGGTGAAGGTGAAGGTGACGGTGACGGTGATCAAGAAAGGAGCTGTAGTGAAATCATGGTCAACGCACTCCGAAAAGGCAGTCGCGTCTAGTATGGAGGGAAAGCACTCGGGATGAAGCTTCAGTCGATATCGAACGCCAGCTCTACTACACTGAGCATTCGTAGCATTTTCATGTCCGCCATCTCTTCTCCCTTTGATCGTGCCTGTCGCTATCGAGTACATATGTACGCCTTCACTCCGAATTCTCGCATGCTCTTGTCTGCAATTCGACTTTTCGGTCAATGGCACAGGGTTCAATCTCCAGTCCCTACAAACGACAGCTTGTCCCGGTCTAGCACGCTTAGTTGCTATTCCTAGGCCGAGGAGTAGTGTAAAAATTCCTCGGGCACTGCATGATGGACGCAACCACGAGACCTCGTATCACGGTTCTGCATCTACATCCACAACGGCGAGCTCGCAGACAACAGTAAAACACCCGGTACTACCCAGGTCGATTCAAACCCTTCCGGGTCTTTTGAGAGTGGCTTGGGGTATATCAATTGGCTACCTAAGCGGGCTGATCTTGTTGAGTGACTCAGTCACTCTGAGTGAAACTTGTAAGCAAGTCACCTTGATGACGGCCAAGGGCATTCCAAGAAAGAACATCGCAGATACGTAGCATGCGTCATGGGGCATAGATAACTTTCGTGTCATTTGGAGTGCTCGCCCTATCGTACAACAGGACGCCATCTAGGACTAAAGATGAGATCGGGGGCTGAAGGAGATGAATCATATCTAGTTACTCAAGCTTGTACTGCCGGAAGAACTTTGCTCGGTTGCAGCGGAGAAGACATTGTGCCTGTAGCACCAATCGTATCTCTTCCCCAAGCCAGACCCAAAAGACAAAATAAACCTCCTACGAATCAGAACTAGATGTATAACCAGATTTAGCATACTTGTTGAAAGCCAGCTTGAACGACCTGTTTGTAAGCAACGCTAAGAGAGAGCAGGTGGTCCTCCATAGCTCCAGGGGGGCATCGCCTACTTGAGAAGTATGAAATTGCTGACCTGTTCTGAAAGTCGCCTGGATGTTGAAGCCTCGGCGTGGACTCCGTGGTCACCCTTCTCACTTGCCTTGCAGGTGGGGGTGTTACACCATTGCCCATTGGTTCTTGCTCAGTTCGACTCATTTCTTGGCATACGCAACTCGTATCCGTCTGTCCACCACCATATATTCTGTCGCGCTAAGCTTTGTCAATCGCAAGTTCGTTTTGAGAATCCATATTCGGAATCGCTTTTTTTTTCACTGCAAATTGAAGCCTAAGTCACTGCTCTTCTATTTCAACCTCGATAGTGAGGGTCTGACCTTTGTTAATCCTGTTCATGATGGTCCGAAAAGGCAAGGAAGCGGCGGCTGCGGTAGAAGAGCACCCCGGCGGCGGGCATATTGTGGTCACGGCGCAGCAGTCGAGGTATGCGCTGGACGCTGTTGATGCACCGTCTTCGAAAGAGGTACGTCGTCACCATTCGATCCCATAAATTATCATGGCACTAAAAAGACGACCAGATTCTCATCAGAGATCTGTCCATAAGTGTCTCAAATCGCGAACTGTTGAGCCATGTTACCCTCCACCTGGTTGAAGCCCGGCATTACGTTCTAGTTGGTCGCAACGGGACAGGCAAGTCTACGATGTTGAAAGCTATCGGCGATGGGCTGATTCCTGGGATCCCGTGGAGTACGAGGATACTGCTTCTCGGGCAGACAAGGGAGGCTGATGTTGAGGAGGGACTCAGTGGGTTGCAGATTCGCGAAGAGACTGTGCTTCAGCATGTTGTGAAAAGCGATCGAGTGCGAGAGCGACATAGGCGCGAAGCCAAACTCCTGGGTGATGCTGTTGAGCATTCGATGGACCCGATGGCACCTGTGCGAGCGTACAGGACTATTTCTCATGAGCGGTTGGCGCTGCAACTAAAGGAGGCGCATCGGGTTGCGGAGCGAAGAAGTGGCGCGAGGGGGAAGTTGGCCAGGAAGGAGCTCATCAAGCTTGAAGAGCGTTTCGCGGAATCCAAAGAAAGACTGGAGCAAGATGAGAGCGACATTGACTCGACGCAGTTGAGCGAGGAGACGCATGCAGCTGCCAATATGCTTATCGGCATCCAGGCGGCCTTGGAGATGATGGACGCATCAGAGGCCGAGACGAAAGCGAGGTCAGTACTGCTAGGCTTGGGCTTCAAAGACGACAAGATCGATAAGCCAGTTTCGGAGCTTTCTGGCGGATGGCGCACACGCTGCGATCTTGCATCTGCACTCTGCCAATACGCCGACGTCTTACTGCTCGATGAGCCCACCAATTTCCTGGATCTGCCTTCCATCATTTGGCTGCAGGACTACATCCGCAATTTGACAGGGACAACGATTCTCATGACGACGCACGATCGAGACTTTGGTGATGCAGTGGCAGAAGAGCTTATTGTCCTGCGACACCAGCAACTTGAAACGTTCCGCGGGAACCTCAGTCTCTACGAGCGTGAGCGGTATAAGAAAGCCCAATATCTCACCAAGATGAAAGACGCAAAGGACAAGCAGAAGAAGCACATGGAGAAGACAGTGGCTAACAATATCAAAGCCGCAAGAGAGAAGGGCGATGACAAGAAACTCAAGCAAGCCGCATGCCGTAAGAAAAAACTCGATGAGAGGATGGGTATGGAAGTCGGGCTCAGAGGCGGTCGCTTCAAGCTCAACCGTGACCTGCCGGGATATCATCTCACCAACAGAGCTGAGATCGAGGTGCCTGACTTTGACCCGCCTGTCAAGATAGCCTTCCCTCGCCAACCTCCTGACTTGCGGTTTCCAGGTTCGCTGGTGAGCCTAGAGAAGGTGTCGTTTGCATACCCAGGGCGCAACAGGGTCCCGATTCTGGTCGACATTGGTTTAACCATCCATCCGGGACAAAGGGTGGGACTCGCCGGGCTCAATGGAAGCGGGAAGACGACACTGGTGTCGCTAATCATGGGCAGCGAAGAGGGTGCAGCTGGTGGCCTTACGCCTACATCTGGCACTATCAGTCGACATGCTCGCGCAAAGTTTGGGCGCTTCTCTCAGCAGTCAGTCGAGGAGATCACGGCCGTTGCCAATGCCAATCCGAAGCTCACGGCGCTGTTGCACTTAAAGGAGCACTGCGGAGACGAGATGGACCAGAAAGACGCCAGACAAATTCTGGGCAGCCTCGGACTACAGGGCCAGGCGGCTTCGGACGTGCCCCTCGCCTTGCTGTCTGGAGGACAGAAGGTCCGTGTCGCACTCTCCAAGCTCCTGTGGCCTCCACCTCAGTTACTGGTTCTCGACGAGGTGACGACGCACCTGGACGCCGAGACCATCCTGGGACTGATCAACGCGTTGCGCGAGTACGACGGCGCACTCCTGGTAGTGACGCACGACCGCTTCTTCATGAGGTACGTGTCCGGCATCGAAGGAAATAAAATTTTCCAGGCTGGATTTCGGAGGTGAGGACTGACATCACGCAGGACCGTGGTGGAGGGCGAGAGCCCGTACAAGTTAGCGCCAGGGGTGCATGCGGAGGAGCCAGAAGAGGCGTTGTCGGATGAGGAAGAGACAGGGGCTACTGCAGGAACCGTTTATCGACTGGCCAGGGGTCAGTTGAAGAAGCTGGAGAGCGGTATGGACGAGTACGAGGCGATTGCTGCACGGGCGGCGGCGCGGCTGGCGCAGAAGAAGCCGCTGTGAGGTCTACGGACGTTTTGCGACATGTTCGGTGCAGGCGCGAGGGTGTTTGGGTCGTGCAACGCGTTCGGCGGCGGCGCCTCTTAAATGAAGCTTGAGCCCGCGCGCGCGTCGTTGGGCGGGCGGAAGAGACCCACCCGCGCAAATCGCACGCTCGGGCCCTGGGGGGCTTGCACGCCCGACTGGCTAGAGCAAGATTATTGCAGTCGCTCCTTTTCGGCCAGAGCAACGGTAGATAAGATTGTCACGATGCGTCTCTCCCTCTGCGTATACCGAAGCGTGGTCATAATTATGCCTTAGCTGCACGTCGCTCTTTTTGCTCCCTCTGTCCCCCTGCCCTCGCTCCAGCGTGGCCATGCCCGAAGCGCAAGCTACCCCTCGCGACACGCCCACCTCGGACCAGCACGCCAGCGCCAGTGCCAGCGCCCTCGCCCTCAAGACGCCCAAGGACAAGGCCTGCCCCTTCTGCAGCCAGTCCTTCACCTCGAGCAGCCTCGGCCGCCATCTCGACCTCTACATCCGCCCCAAGAACCCAAAGCCGTCGGACGGCGTGCACCTGGTCGACGAGATCCGCAAGATCAGGGGCGGCATCACACGGCGCCAGGTCAAGGGCGCCCTCAAGAAGGAGGGCACACCCGCGAAGAGGCATGGTACCGCCGGCGAGGACGAGTCGCCGTCGGCACAGAGCCCACAGGACGACGATGACGAGGACGATTTCGACCTGAGCGTGAGCAGGCAGCGCCCGCGCCAGCCGTTCCGCGACGTGAGCTGGAGCGGTGCGCGGAGCCACACGCCGCGTACGCTAGTTGCGAAGACGCCCGATGTCCGGCGGGACGTATCGCGCCTGGTCCAGAAGGCCGACCTGGACCAGCGCCAGAAGGCGTCGGACGCGACCGAGACGGCAAAGGCCACAGAGCTCGCGCTGCGGGAGTTACTGCGGAGCGTCAAGGAGGCCAATGCAAAGGCCACGGGGTCGGCTCTGTTCGACTTCGATCCCTACACACTCAACTTCCCCGGTCTGTGCCTGCAGGTCCTCCCGCCGCCGCCGACGTTATTCTCCCCGACGCCCTTTCCCACCAGCGAGTCCTGGTCGATCCACCCGCCCGGCCAGAAGCAGCTCGAGGCCCTGAACCGCCAGGTACGCGAACGCCTGCTAGCCCACCAGCGCCAGCGGCAGATCAACCAAGCATACCCCTCCGGCTCGCGCTCCAATCCCCCGTCGGGCCCCAACTCGCCTCTGCCCACTCCTCCGCTCTTCGAGCCGGATCCACAGAAGCTCTTCTGCCACATTGCGGATGCATTTAATCACTGGATACACCAGTCGGAGCAGACGCGCCAGGAATACTGGCAAGTGGAGATCCTACGCTCCTATGCACGGGCCCAGGAAGTGCGGCGCGAGGCCGAGATGAATCTGGAGAACGCACGGCACGAGATGGAGTACCTCAAGGCGAGCCAGTGGTCGGCAGGGTCATGGGAGGTCTCGCCTGTGAGCATCAGCCTGGGCACTGAGACGGTAAAGGAGCTGGGCAAACACGGCATGGATTTCCGGAACTGGGACTACGACCGCATAATCGACAAGTGGAAGGTCATTGTCCGCGACAACAAGCACGCATCCAACGGCATGGCGGCACAGAAGCCATTGCCTATTGCGCCTAGCACGAGGAGCTGTTCCATGGCAAGCATGCAGAGTCAGCCCTTCGTCACTGTCAACGGGCCGGGCTCGAGCGTCAAGGTCGAGCAGATGCCGTACTCTGCGCCTGCCACCGTTGTTGGCGCAGAGCCGGGCAGCGACCAGGTGGATGCCGAGGGTGAAGACGAGGACGACGTTGACCTTGACGTTGTGCCTACTTCGAACAAGGTACAGATGGAGGGGCAGCACCATGGCCTCCCAATCCAACCAACACCCGTTCATCCTGCGCAAATGCATGCCCACCTTCAATCGCAGGCTCACGCACACGCCCAGGCCCAGACTCACGCTCAGGCGCAAGCACACGCACAAGCTCAAGCACATGCCCAGGCGCAAGCGCAAGCACAGGCCTGGGCCGCGGCACGACAACACATGAACCAAAGCCGAAACCAGCATCACTACCCGCATCAGCAGCTATCACCACATCCTCAGCATATTGGCTCCGCAGCTAACAGTCGGAGACCTTCGGCCGTGCTCATGGATCCTCACACCTTGAACACGGGCGGCGGCATGCTACCGATGGATGGCATCGAAAACCATCAAGACCAATTCTTGAGGATGGATATGGGACTTCCTACTGGCTTCGTTGCGTCCAATGCTGATGCTGTTTAGCCATCGGCGTACTCGGGTGCTACGGTCTAATACCCCTTTTAGTAATTCTCCCTTTGTACAGTTTCTCGCATATCCGATACCCCATGCCGATAGGCATTCGCGTTCCCATTTTTTCTCCTATACTTTCTTCAAGACTTCACCAGCAGTCACTCTTACATGTTCGCTATATCTATTAGGCCCCGTGTGGAGCGGGGCTGTACCGTGCTTCAGTTTGCTTGTACTATTTATACCCAGAGCTGCTGCATGCTGCTCCTAGAATTTGGCTTCCTTCATTGGAATTTGGGCGGTGGCTTCGTCGGCCATCTGTTTGCGTTCTTTGTATAGGGTTTCCCTTTGTCGGTCGAGCTGGGTGGTGGGCAATTGTGGCTCTTTGTATTTTGTCGTTGGGGGTAGAGATGTCACATACCAACTGGAACGTTTTTGCGCCTCATATCCGAGACATTACAAGTACCTGTGGTGCTGATCCGTCTGCTCTTCTAGTCGTTGTTGCACTTTGAGCTGGCGGCAGACTACTACTCTCACGTGATGCATTTCATTCACCAGTTCACTGCACTTTCCTCCCACGCCCCACTTTCACGCTATACCCAATCCGAAATCTTTTCCATAGCACCAGCTTTGGAGTCGACTTCATTGACTTTGTTTCCATTGTCTTATTGTACTCCTTGGCGCTCCTACGTCGTTATTGTTCGCAGACTCTATTGTACTCGGCGCCTCACTCTTGCGGCCAAACAGCACCATCTTTCTAGCCGAAATCTATCCGACATCTCAACGCACCTATAACACCAATTGCATGTCAGAATCACTTACAACATAACCAAGAAGCCTTTGGACACCTGCACACATCATCGCTGGCGCGAGACACTTACATATCAAGCCAGCTCTTCTTGCAGACACCAATTGCATCTAATTGACGCCCGCCGCCCATCTCGCAACTCAGAAACCTTCGTCTACCTGGGCACTCATTTCCGACCCACCATTTGGACAGCATCTTCACAGATCCAGCCCGGCATCCCACACAGATTGGCCTGCCTATCATATACATGACGATGTCTCACATCGAAGTCGACGAGTTCGGCAATGTCCACTGGTTTATGCCCGACTTAGTCCCCTCCCCATTCGAAGACACAGTCCAAGAGGAATTTCTCCCAGCATTAGACTACGAGCCAATCCCACGAGCAGACGACGAACACGGCACAAAGAACCCAGAAGATGACTTCCGAGCCCCAGCCTTCCCTCCACGCAAGCGCCGCCGCACACAACGAGACGACCCGGAAGCTGAAGCTCCCCAACCGCGCAAAATCCATGTTACAGCGCAGCTCCGCGCGCAAGACAACGCGCATCACGCCCCGGCGAGGAATCTAACGAGGCAGGTCGTTAACAATCCTATGATACGCTGGGTGCGGAGGGAGGTCAGACCGAGAAGGATTGTCGATAATCCAGTGACCCGCTGGGTCCGCAGGGACATGAGACCGAGGCATGCCGTTGATAATGGTTTCACTCGCTGGGTTCGGAGGGAGGTGGGACCTATCTTGTATTCCGGCTGGGTGTGGCTTTGCACTGAGCTGGTGAATGAGATTGATCAGCATGAAGCTGCGTGGCTGGATATGGAGAGGCGGAATGCAGAGCAGCGAAGGAGGTGGGAGGAGTATCAGCGGCAGCTTCAGGGCGTTGATGCAGCTCAGTTGGCGCCGGTGCGGCAGAACATTTCATTGGGGGACGGTGGACAGCTGGAAGGGGAAGAGGAAGGGGGAGAAGAAGAAGGAGAGGAAGAAGAAGAGGAAGAAGAAGAGGAAGAAGAAGAGGAAGAAGAAGAGGAAGAAGAAGAGGAAGAAGGAGAGGAAGAAGGAGAGAAGGAGGAAGAAGAAGAGGGGGTGAAGGACGAGAATGGGGACGACGACGACCTCGATCTCTCCAACGACAACGTCTACCCCGAGTTTCCCAACCTCGATGCATATGGCCAGCAGATGCCCGGCGACTCGAGCCACGGCGAGTTCAACTGTGAGCACTGCGAGGAGAGGTTTACAGTATCGAGGCATCTGCGGCTGCATATTGCTGACGAGCATTTGTACATGACGGGGGGTGCAGGGCCGGCGGGGACACTTGACTACGGGAGCAATGAGGAGGCTGAATAGGAAGGTATTGGGAGGGAGAGTGGCGAGGAGCAGGGGTCTTTTGGAGCTGGGGGAGTGTGGTTCCGGAGTTGAGGTTGCATTTGTGAATATGTTACTTTTTTTTGCTGTGAGTAGGTTGGCAGGATCTCAACGTTTTATCTCCATGTCAACTCTCATGCTCCGTCTGCCGTTATGGCAATCATATTTCTCTCATGCTGGCCCTCAGGAGGTGCCGAAGAGCCGGTGCCGGGTGGGGGCTTGACTGGGTTCGTCGGCTGGAGCCATGTTGTTCCGTGCGCTAAACCCGATAGGGTGTGCACGCTGGAGGATAGTAGGATGCCATGTTTGGCGTCACTGTCGGCGTGGAAGGCGCGAACCACGATGCGTCGTTCGAGCTTACGACGCCCCGCAGCGACCTAGGACAGGGCAGCGCAGGGCAGCGACCATGGGGCATGTCACACTGAACATGTATACGGAATATGCTGCGAGTGTCAAGGCATACCCGCACCGCCAACGACAGGTGGCTCGCGCCCTGATGCCAGCCGACTTACGCGGAGCTGGCTTGGCGGAGGGCTCCCATTGGCGGCGCAGGCCCGCGCCACAGGCTGGACCGGGGCTGGTCGAGTCCAAGCGTCGCCCTACGCAGCGGCGCGGACAAGGGGGCGCGTTCTTTTGCATGCGGGAGGTTGTCGGTCGCTGCTAACGTAACTCGCGCCAAGCGCATCGTCGTGTGCAGATTGCGCTTGGCTGACAGTGTGTTAAATACAGCGTGTGCTCTCCTGGCGACCGCCGCCTCTACAGCCATTGCACTTGCACGAGCACAAGTGCGGGGCGAGATGATGCTGCCCTCGACCAGCGCGCGCAGTCCGCTCTTCGCTCTAGCCCTGACCGCCAGCGCCGCCCTGATCTTCATCTTCGGTCTGGTCGCCTGGCAGCGCCCACCGCCCGTCTCCTTCGCCGCGCCCGTCCACGAGGGCCAGTACGTGTGCACATTGGGACTGTCCGTCGTCGCCTGTCGTCGCTAACCGCCGAGTGCAGGGCCCACAATGCCGCCGCCGACGCCCATGCCGACGAGCCCGCCCCCGCCGCCGCCATCCACGACGTCTTCCGCCTCCTGTATGCGCCGCTCAAGGTGGACCCCGCGAATGCTACCTTCACCTTCTGGGACGGCACCGCCGACAACATGACCACGCTGCGCCTGCCGGCGAAGCCGCGCTACACCAAGCCCCTAGCCAAAGAAGTGCTGATCCTCGATCTCGAGACGCGCCCGCTCGAGTCGACCAAGCAGTACAAGGACGGCCAGTATGACTGGACCAAGATTGACCACGTCTCGGGCGGTGTCTTCAGCCACTACGCATACGCCCAGGTGCACGGCTACGCCTACAAGTTTATCCGCGCCCACGAGTTCGAGGATCGCCACGCGACCTGGATCAAGCCCTCGGCCCTGGCCCAGCACATCCGCCACTACAAGTTCATCGTCTTCCTCGACGCAGACGCCACCTTCCGCTTCATGCACCTGCCCGTGGAGTGGATGTTGAACTACTGGAAGATCGAGCCGACGCACAGCATCACAATGGCCCTGGACCCCTGGTCGGTCGACGAGGCCGACTACAACTCCGACCGCTTCAACCGCACCTACACCAACACCGGCTTTATGGTCGTGCAGAACAACGCCAAGACTATGGAGATTCTTAAGGCGTGGCACGAGTGTCCAGACGACACACGCTACCCGGGCTGCTCCTACTGGAAGGAGCCCAAGTTCCACGAGCAATCCGCTTTTGGCGAACACATCCGCTACGACTACGAAAAATACGTCAAGGAATTGCCCTGCGCCGAGGCCAATGGCTTCCCCGGCGTCAGCGTGTCCGATTGTCAGGGCAGATTTGTCCGACACTATTGGTTCGACAAAGCCAACACGAAGAAGGACTTCCGTGACAACATGATGAATGCCATCACACTCCCGATTCAACGCATGTTCGCCGACAACACTGGCGACATCGTGCACGGACAATTAGAGAACGTGCTCCCATAACAGTACTACGTCTGGCACGGATGGTGATGCCGGCGGGTTCACGCCACTAGAGTGGAAAGAAGACCATAACTTTTATCGCATAGCATTGCATTGCACGGCGTTTGCACGGATCTGGGTTTGAGATTGGGTTCTTTTGGCCCGGGCGGCTGCAGGAAGTTTGGATACTGTTGCTTTGAGCGCGCACGAGATGATACCCCACTACGAGTCCAATCTTCACGACTTGATAAGAATCTCATCGAAAATTAGTTCGTCTCCATTTTCCCACTTCCCAAGTCGCTCTTCGGCCGAGCGCACTCGAGATCACCATCCCTGGACGTGAATCCGCCATAGCCCCGCACTGCGGCCGGGACAGCTCGCACGATGCTTCCGCATATGATCAGAGCATATACTTTTGTTGTACGGAGCAGATCTGAGGCAATCCTCCGCGAAAAATGCCTTGCTGTGCCACATCTTATAACCGCCAATCAGCGCTGGCCGGACCAACCACAACGCACAGCCAAGATGCGGTGATGTCAGCGAAATAAGCTTGAAATGCTGCGAGCGACAGGATGTTACCCCAGATTTAGGAGTTGGGCTTCCGCGGACTACGTAACGTTAGGCTGACTCCGCGCTCGTTCCAAGTTCCTCCGCCAGGATGGTAGCTTTGCGGAGCCGTGCTACGACGCGGGGCGCATTTTCGAACCTTGCCAATACGTCTACTCGTATAGGATCAGTAATTCAGGCCATATTCGCGGCCTTCTAATACCGAAGTGTCGGTAGAACTTGGAGAAATGGTAAAGAGGGGCATTGGGCACGTTGGGGTTAGACGAGGCCGCGTGTTCACTATACGACGCTGGCTGCATTGCCAACCATTCAGGGCGTTGCCCGCAGCACTGGTTGACTTGAGGTATAGAAGAGCCCCAGAACAATATGTAGCCAGCGACATGGCATGCAGATATTGTGGAACGAAGCGTTGGAGATATCATCGTGTGAGTCACGCCGTGAACAGGCTCATTGGAAAGTTCACGATGGTACTTGTGCCCATGTCCTTCTGCTACTATGTAAAGCTCGAGACTTTATATCAAACATACTACTCGGATTGATTACCATGCATTCATCCCATGCCCAATCGTCTCCACCACGAGCAATGGCCTACACTCGCTCCTGTGCATGTCCTCTCCATCTTCAGAACATCGTCAGCATCATCATTATCTTCCGGTCTACACATTATGTTGTTGTGTTAGCCCCCTTTCAGACCAACCGCCTACATCTCGTTCACTGATCGAACGAAGGTCGTGAATTGATAATACGGCAAGTTTCTGGACTAGCGGTCAGTATTATGCAAGCTCGGTGAAAAGCATGCATTTGTCGTAGCTTCGGACTACTGGAATATGCTGTCATTGATCGATTGTTTGTGGGCTTGGAAGATGTCCGACGAGACGTTGCGCAGCTTCCCTGGCGAGACATTGGGTCGAGCTCGGCAGCGTCATCGTTGGAGGCCTTGGTCGCAGGATGTACCAGGGAGGTATGCGAACGCCGCCACGCTGAGACGATTAGTGATGTGCCCGTCGTGGATGCCGACTGAGTTGATCGAGAGACTGGTAAGCAGGCCAGACATTCCCCCTCCGACGATTGCGATTTTTTCGCTCTTCTCTTGCGCAATAAAGGAAGCGTTGTTCTTTTCACTTCACATAGACAACGCCATTAGACCAGTGTCCCTACGTCTACTACTGCTGTGAGATCTTCTCTTTTCCTTAGGTTGCGCTTAATGCCCATGGGGCTGACCTTCTACCAAATAGACGCCCGGGAAAGGCGTGCAAGTAGCCGCCGTGCAAAGCGTTGTTAGGTACAACCCATACAATATGATTAGGCTGTACAGAGCGTCGTAAGCAATGTTGATCCAATCTCGTGGTGCATTTGATGGACGGCGTTCGTATCGCAGGGCTCCGACCCTAGTCGTCAAGCTTCCGAAGCAACAGCTAGCACCACTTAAGCACTCGCTATCCTGGTTTTGATGGATAATTCTAACAACATGGCTGTGCCACATTCTGTTGAACTCTTCACGACCCATGTTTCGACAACAGCAACAATGTGCTCCAACGTAAACGACCGAGGGTGTTCCCTTTCTAGCATGTCCCGATTGGGCAGTGGGGTGCGCCCAGAGTGAATGGCTCGATTGCTTTGATTGGTCGGTGCTGCTGGGTGCGTCGTCAGGGTCCATGCTCCGAGCTGCCCCTCCATGCCCGCGAAATTTCATCGTCGACTTTCGCAGCAACATCAAGACATTGACGCCTTCACGTTGCTCTTTCCAGTGCCAATTTGTTCATTCAAGTTTCCAGAAGCTCTCTCCTCGTCCCAAATCCCCCTCCCCTCCAACGAAATAGCCATGGCGGGCGTCGCCTCAACATACGACGCGCCTGTCCGCATTGCCGTGATAGGCGGCACGGGTATCCAGTCGCTCCCCGGCTTCACGCTCGCGGCCACACTCAACGTCGACACGCCGTGGGGCGCGCCGTCGTCGCCCATCTCCATCCTGCACCACCCCTCGCCGAGCACGGGCAACAACATCCCCATCGCCTTCCTGTCGCGCCACGGCCTGCACCATGAACTCGCGCCGCACGAGGTCAAGAACCGAGCCAACATGGCCGCCCTGAGGCACCTCGGTGTGCGCACCATCATCGCCTTCTCCGCCGTCGGGTCGCTGCAGGAGGATATCCGCCCGCGCGACTTCGTGGTGCCCGACCAGATCATCGACCGCACCAAGGGCATCCGCCCCTTCACCTTCTTCGAGGGCGGCATGGTCGGCCACGTCGGCTTCGGCGACCCCTTCGATACGCGCCTGGCCACCATTGTGCGCAAGTGCGGCCACTCGCTCGAGGGCGATGGCGTGCGCCTGCACGACGAGGGCCTGCTCATCTGCATGGAGGGCCCGCAATTCTCCACGCGCGCCGAGTCCAATCTCTACCGCTCGTGGGGCGGCTCCGTCATCAACATGTCGGCCCTGCCCGAGGCGAAGCTGGCCCGCGAGGCCGAGATGGCCTACCAGATGATCTGTATGGCCACCGACTACGACTGCTGGCGCGGCGGTCCCGACGAAGATGTCAATGTCGAGATGGTCATGGCCCACATGAAGGCCAATGCCGAGAACGCCCACCGCTTTGTCGGCGCCGTACTGGACGAGCTGAGCAGGGAGGAGCACGCCGAGCTAGTGCTGGCGAAGCATCTTGACGGCCAGATGAAGTTCGCCGGTGCCATGACGCACAAGCAGGCCCGCGGCGCTGTCGAAACCAAGCTGCAGTGGCTCTTCCCGGGCTACTTTGACTGAGTAGATAGCGCGACACACAGTCGGCTGGTAGTAGTGCGAAAGTCTGTGTACGCTTCTGCCACTTCTTCAACTCGGTAAAGTGTAGTTAGACTTGTGAGGAGGGACTGCAGCACCGAGTTCCAACTGCTCCCATCTCGACAGGTGCGCGATAGGTGACAACATGTACTCCACTCCGAGAAACGGTCAACTGCCAGGCCCTGCTCCCGTTTCTGTCACCTTCCAAATCGCGTTAGCCCGTCTCGCCTATCGCTACATCTGCAACTAGACGTCAACGTCTAAAGTAGTCTGCGCCGACCATGTCATCAAGTGCCCTCTCAATTCCCCACATGTCGCTCTTGTTGGCATTCGTCTAGCACTGTATACCCGTTGCACAGACTCTCAATGTGGCGCACCAGTTTCGCAGAAACATGCGTGCCCTACCTTCCACAGCAGACCTGTACGCCGTTTGTGCCACCGCGTTCGAGTAAAGGAACTTTCTTGCACATAGACATACAAGTTCGAGCTCCAAGCCGCGGATCTTACTCTTATCGCGGGACGCTGCCTAGATCGGCGCACACGTCCCTGGGGAGGGGTTACTGTAAATATCCCTGTACATAGCCCGCCATGCGGCACACCTCGCCTCCAGATGCATATAAGAGCCAACGGTCGACTTCTACCATCTGCCATCTCTCCGTCGTTGTCGCAACTGTTACCATGCTTCTGCTAGCTTACTATTGGACTGCCTTTGTGGCTTCGGTGGCTGTTTTGCCACCAGTAGCTGCACACGTAAAGAATGCAACGCTGCCGTCGTTGCTCGATGCTACCTTTGATGAACTGACCGCTGGGCTGGAGTGTGGAAGATTTTCGAGCGTCGACCTAGTCAATGTAAGCAATGCACCTGCATCCACGCCGTCTGGGTATTGCGGTCTCTACGAATCATCGCATAAAACTAACACGGCAAGGCATACGTCGAGCGCATTCTTCAAGTCAATTCTTCACTGCACATGGTCACCGAGCTCAATCCCGATGCTTGGGAAATTGCTCAAGAGCTTGACCAAGAGAGAGCTGCTGGGAAATGCAGAGGGTATGGGCTCGTGGCGCATACGCTCTGGCTTGCAAGCTAACGCCAGCCAGACCTCTTCACGGTCTCCCCATCCTCATCAAGAACAACATCGCCACGGCCGACTTGATGAATAACACGGCTGGCTCTTACGCGCTGCTCGGCGCAAAAGTCCCCCGCGATGCCACCGTTGCCGCCAAACTGCGCAAAGCCGGTGCCGTAATCCTCGGAAAGACCAACCTCTCACAATGGGCCAACTTTCGCTCCACCAATTCGTCCAATGGATGGTCTGCTCACGGGGGCCAAGTTTACGGCGCCTACTTCCCCGGTCAAGATCCATCTGGTTCGTCTTCTGGTTCGGGCGTCTCGAGCAGTCTAGGGCTAGCGGCCGCGTGTTTGGGAACCGAGACTGATGGCAGCATTCTCAGCCCAAGCGAGAACAACAACATAGTTGGTATCAAACCTACTGTTGGTCTCACCTCTCGCGCCTTGGTTATCCCCATCTCTGAACGGCAAGACACTGTGGGCCCTATGGCGCGCACGGTCAAAGATGCTGCCTACCTTCTCCAAGCCATCGCAGGTTCTGACATGTACGACAACTACACATCCGCGATCCCCTTCAACGGGAGCCTACCGGACTATGTCGCAGCCTGCAAGCTTGACGCTCTGAAGGGAAAACGCATCGGCATCCCCCGCAACTCATTTAGGTCGCGAACCGCAAGGACAGCTCCAATTTTGGACGCCTTTGAAGCATCGCTTGCTATTCTTGAAGAGTCAGGAGCCATCATAGTCGATAACACGAACTACACCGCGTACGAGGAATACGCCCAGAGCGACGCCGAAGAGATCATCCTTGAAGTAGACTTTGTCGCTAATCTAAAGTCATACCTCGACCAGCTGACCTACAATCCTACTGGTGTCCAGAGCCTGACCGATGTTAATAAGTTCACCAAGTCCTTTCCGCTAGAAGACTATCCTGATCGCGACACGGACACTTGGGAATCTGCTCTTTCGCGGAACTTCTCCAACGACTCTCCAGAACTATGGGCCAACTACCAACTGGATTTGTACTTCGGTGGTGTAGGCGGTCTCCTCGGAGCACTCCAAAATCATTCTCTGGATGCTGTGGTGCTACCCACGGCATTTGCCTCGGGAATCTCAGCCATCATTGGAGGGCCTGTAGTAACCGTACCTCTAGGGGCTAAGCCTGCGAATACGACAGTGGTACCCAACGGCAGGAACGATTTGAATGCTACAGGGCCGAATAATCCCTTTGGGCTGGCATTTGCTGGGAGGCTCTGGAGTGAAGAGAGCTTGATCGGTTTTGCTTATGCTTTCGAGCAGCGGACGAGGGTGAGGCAGTTAGTGAAGCCTTACACAATGCCGACAACCGAGTTGGCGGATGTGCTAGGATAATGAATGTTTGCAGGGTGTGGAGATGTGGATGAGTTTTGTAAGGCTCTATCGGTGTGAGATGTCTCCAGTTACCACTCCGTTAGCCGCACAGAATGGAAACCCTTTCGATCAGCTGACATTATTGAACACACATCTGGAAGCTCTGACCCACACTCGCATTAACTTGCAAGGTCATACCTATTTACGGTCAACGAGCTCTTAAAGCCGTCAAGCGCCGACTTCCCTGTTTCAAGCGAGAAATGCTGACCATCTACCAAGTCGATATGATTGGCTGCGCTGGTCACAGTTACGACACAAGGTTAGCGTTGGTGTTAAATATCACAAGTTTTTGGAGCTTAGTCTTGCGCGCTGGCCTTGAGCATCGTATAAAGCGATGAAGAATCCAGACGAAAGTTAAAACAGCTCCAGCTTTACCTCCCAATTATCAAACATCATCGCTGCATACTTCACCCAATCAACCCTCACAGCCCACACCGACCATGTTGCACAACCGTATAAACAAAGTTGCCATCGTCGGCGTACGTGCTAAGATCCCATTACATCTACTCTTTCATGAACACTGATCAACCCAGGCATCCGGCCGCCTCGCCTCTCGCATTATCCCCGAAATCCTTAAAACAGGCCAACACAGCATCACCGCCATTTCCCGTCACGACAGCACCGCTACCTTCCCCTCGGGAGTCCAAGTTGCCCGCATCGACTATGACAAAGAAGAGAGTATCGTCGAGGCTTTGAAAGGCCATGACTTTCTCATCATTACCCTTGGAAGTCGAGTGCCTCCGACCTTGCACGCCACTATTGTCAATGCCGGCGCCAAGGCCGGGATACAGTACATTATGCCCAATGCCTATGGGTACGACATTCTCAACCATCGACTCAACGACGATTTTGTGTATGGTCCGGTTACCAAGCAGGCTGTCAAAGACGTCGAGTCTTCCGGTGCAGATTACATCGTGCTATGCTGCGGGTTCTGGTATGAATGGAGTCTCCCCGGCGGCGAGAACATGCTCGGTTTCGACATGGACTCCAAGAAGGCCGTCTTCTTCGACGACGGAAACACGAGGATCAATTCCAGCACGCTCACTCAATGTGGCCGAGCTGTCGCCGCTCTTCTCGCCCTCCCTGTAAAGAAAGAAGCCGCCGATAAGCCAGCACTAGAGGACTGGAAGAACAAGGGACTGTACATTTCCAGCTTCCTCGTCAGTCAGCGCGATATTCTCGACAGCCTGCATCGTAATATGGGGACTGCGGATTCGGACTGGACTATCGTGCATGAGGGCAGTAAGGAAAGGACTGAGGTGGCGTTGGTTGAACTGCAGAAGGGGGACTTTTCGGCATTTCCGAGGGCGCTGTATACGCGTGTGTTTTACCCGAATGGGGACGGGGACTATGAGACCTCGAGGGGGTTGGACAATGGGACGCTGGGGTTGGAAAAGGAGGATCTTGATGAGTGTACTAAGATTGTGTTGAAGCTGAAAGCTAGGGGTGAATGAGAAGCTTGATGATGTAGACAAGTCTCATTATTAGCGCGGCGCTGTTGGCATAAGGAAGACTTTCTCCTCTTAAAAACTTGGTAATGCTGCATTCGTAAGCGGCCAATACCTCCAGGCGTGATCACTCGAGCACGAACCATCTAGAGCACTCCCTGTCCACCCACTATGGCTTGGAGCTTACCAAAGTACTTGCTCTCACTGTTGAAGTGACCAGAACCATTGTACACAATGCCCCTCTCTTTCAGCGCCTCGACCAAATCGTCGATTGGTTTCTGGTATATGTTCTCGACATAGACGCGCTTGAGGTTTGGCAACAAGGTACCGCTTTCCCGGATCATGCGGACGAAGTGTTCCCAGTACGCTTCATAGGAATGATCGGGTTCGATCTCAAGATGCAGTGTCTCTAGGGAAGCGGGCAAACGATGCGCAAGGTTTTCAAGCCAGTTTTGGGTAAAGGTTTCATCAGTGTGAAATTCGCCTTCGGGTAGTGCTTCGTCGACATCGTCATCTTCAGGCTCTTCGCCCGTGATTGTTCGCCAGCTGCACCGTAGGGTCCGCAGCTGAGTGAAACCGCGCAAGGAGACGGAAGCGATCTCAGCATCACTACCATACTGTGGACCGATTAGCGAGATGCATTTAGACAGGGTTCGATTTAACTGACATCATCGTACTCCTCTCCAGAAAGGCCGAGCTCCTCTAGGGAATGCGCCGCGTACTTCAACAAAGCCGCGGTAATCCTTCGTGACGCAAAACACCCTTCATCACTTACACACGGTCCCCCGTTATCATAGATGAAACATCTCAGAGCTTCTGTTCTGCTGATGATTTGCTCCAACGCTTCGGGGTCGAAGAAGGAGTAGTCAAAGAGCATGTCCTTCACGTTCGACTTGGGAGGGACGTACTCCTCGTTATCTCGCGACGAACCTAGAAAATTGACCATAGAACCGCCCATTTTATATGCCGCAAAGCCCCGAAGCGAGGGAAGGCATGTGAAAAGACCTGCCCATTGCGCTTGACAGCACCCCTCGGTGCCTTCATAGCCAACGGCGACGTATGTGAGGTTTAAAAGCGGTAACGAGGGCGCTTTGGCTGGGTCCGTACAAGAGCGTACGATACTTCGGATCAAATGGAGAAACTCGTTGCATGCATCCTGAGGCTCAGTGAAGCGCAGAGTGTGGAGGTTTTCCGCCATTGCAATGAGCAGCGCGGCAATGGGCTCGTCAGACCCAATGCGTATAGTTTGCTCCATGTTCCAGTTCGGCCCGTAAAAATGAGCATCGTAACGACATTCCTCCAGAACCTCATCCATCAACGGAATCTTTCTCGCTGCATCAGCATACAGCTGGACCACATCTTCTGGAACCAAAACGGGACAATTGATCTTCCATATGTCCAGATCCGTGTCTGGCTCCCACACGCATTGTCGCGTGTTAGGCAGGCTAATGTCTTCCACAAATTGTGCTCCCTCTGGCTTTTCAATGATCTCTTTCGTGATCTCCCAAACGAGACGCCCAGCACCATCAGTGTCGATGGTTTTATAGCGCGCGTAAAGCGCTTTGTACTTTGCGAGGAGAGATGAGTAGAGACGGTTGTTCTCGCGGCTCGTCAAGGCGAATTTGAAGCAGGTCCGCGCGTCGAGGAGTTCCGCGATTGCGAGGCGCAGCTCTGTGGGAAGTTTGCACAGCGCCATTGGGTAGGTAGGAGATCTGGAAAAGAGATTGGACAATGTGATGCTTTCTTACCCCGCACACAGGAAGTGTCATGAATTCAAGGTTCGTACGAGTAACTTAGTGGCTCACGCTGTGGCTTACTAAGTGTCCTATCTCAGCTAGTTAGGCTGGGCGTCGCTAGAACAATTGGCGTCCCTCTCTCTTCTCCTACGATTCAATAGGTGGTATGACTTCGAATGAGCACTGCGCACCGATAATATACGCCACAGTCACCTGGGCGGAGTCAAAGAAGGATTCTTGGTTCGGCTTAGGGTGCGCAGTACCTTCGACCAGAATGAATTCGCCTCAGTGGCAGGGTGCAAGTGGGTCGTGGGAAGGAAGTGGCTAGTTGGCTTTTGGGCAGGGCTATGCGCGATGCTTCATTAGCGATCGATTACGTGCTGTACTAAGCTAGTCGACAACGTGCTTAGGGACGTGCGTCAAACCGGGGGGGATATTGAGTTCCTTCAACATGAGGGCCTTGAGATCTCGAGCTGTTTGAGGATCAGTCAGTCTTTTGCTTCGGGTAGCCTGACACGTTGCTCAAGAATTGATGACTGGCCGTGCTCGTTTCCATTTCTTGGTGAATACGAGCGAGGGGAAGCGAAAGACCGATAGTTTGAGAATATCTAGCATGCTTCCCTTTCGACAGGGGCTCGAGGTAAAGAAGTCAGCTTATCCAATGGTGTGCATTGCGTCGTCGTAGACTTACTTAGACATAGAGGAGGAATGTGTGCGAAGGCAGGGTGCTTCCTGAAGCTTTGGCTATCACAAACAATTTTTGGCGCTCATCTTGTACAAATGTGGTTATATCCTGGGATCTCCCACCGTGGGGTCTGCACGGCCCGACATCTCATCCGTGTAGCCAGTGTGACTGAGCACTAGCGTAACACCAGTCGGAAACCCGTCAGCAGGGCCTTGAGTAAGCCTCGAGCCGGGATATGATTATGCAGATCCCAGCATCAGCATCTTGACTTATATAGCAGTGAGAATTCAAAGGGTTGCAATTTCTGCACGCCATGTTCCCCTTCTGCTCGTTTGCAGTCGCGCTCGCCTTCTTCCTATTTACAGAATGTACTCTTGCAACGTTAGTTCGTCACGGTGCGGCCTTCTCGCCAGATAATGTCTTGTACGCGACTGCAAAGAACGTCACGATAAACTGCGAATCGCGTTATTCGGTACTATTGAATGGTTCGACTCCTGGGCCACCACTCTACCTTGAAGAGGGAAAGACATCGTGGATTCGTGTATACAACAAGATACCAAACGAGAATCTCACCGTGGTAAGCAATTTCCTTGCACCGACCTCCACGTGAAAGCTGACAGAAAAGCACTGGCACGGCTTAACCGCGAGGGTTGCACCATACTCTGATGGTACTCCGCAAGCGAGTCAGTGGCCGATTGCGCCAGGACAATTCTTCGATTACGAGATCCATCCTGACAAAGGAGAGGCGGGCACATACTTCTACCACTCACATATCGGCTTTCAAGAAGTTACGGCCGCAGGACCATTAATCATCACACCGTGCGAGAAGGAGCCATACGATTATGACGAAGACCTGATCTTGAATGTTCAGGACTATTACAACAAGACCGATGAAACGATTGAGTCGGGACTGTTGGCAAACCCTTTCGTATGGAGTGGAGAGACGAACGCCATCCTGATCAACGGCCAAAGTGGAACCGCGCAATCGAGTAACGCATCTGGAAGTAGCTGTCTTCCTCATGTAATAAACGTTGAGGCGGACAAAACCTATCGCATGAGGTTTATCGGACTACAAGCCATCTCACTGGTCACCCTCGGCTTCGAAGACCACGACGACTTGACGGTCATCGAAGCTGATGGTCACTTCACGAAGAAGGCATCGACCGAACATCTTCAGATTACACCAGGACAGCGCTTTTCGTTGCTTTTTAAGACAAAGTCGACATCTGAACTGAAATATCTGAACAAAACCAGGTTCTGGGTACAATACGAGAATCGAGATCGTCCAGCAGCAAGGTCTGGATACGCAATCCTTTCCTACGATATTCCAACTGTGAAGAACGACACTACAATCGAGCTACCAAAGTCAAAGCCGCTGACTCTTCCGCAAAATGTGACTGAGTGGCTCGAATACAAGCTCACCCCGCTTGATAATCAGCCCAATGACTTCCCGCCAGCAAGCACCGTATCTCGCACCGTCATCATCACAGTTCAGCAGAAAGTAGACGGAACAACACAATGGGCGCAGAATAACAATATCTGGAAAGAGCCGAACATTACCGTTCCGTATTTGACTGACATCTATCGCCGCGGCCAAGCTGCAGTCCCGGACTACGACGCCGCACTGAACAACTACGGATGGGACCCGAAGTCTCTCGCTTACCCGGCTAAAATTGGAGAGATTATTGACATCGTATGGGAAAACAACAATGGGCCAAGCGGAGGTTGGGATTATCACCCTTTCCATGCTCACGGACGGCATTACTGGGATCTTGGGTCTGGAAATGGGACCTACGATGCAACGACCAACAACGCTAAACTGGATGCACTTTACAGGCAGAACGGATACATTCCCGCTCTACGAGACACTACGGTTCAGTATCGCTATGCTGAAAAGGGGGTGAAGAACACGACGGCTGGATGGCGTGCTTGGAGACTCAATGTAACTGAACCGGGGGTCTGGATGATGCATTGCCATGTCTTTGCGCACCGAATCATGGGCATGCAGACCGCATGGGTCTTTGGAGATGCGGAGGACATTGTGGGAAGAGCGCCACTTCCATACATTTCGGGTTACTTGGACTACGGTGGAAGTGCTTATGGAAATGAGAGCTATGACCCGCTGGTGAATCACTATTTCGGTACCTAGGAATAGAACAAAGGACTCCCATACATCAGATATTATTCATTATTCCCGGATGTATACCCTCTAGCCTCCCCACCAGTTCGGTCCAAATTTGCTTCTGCACTGCCGGGCCCTCTTGGCTCCGGATGAAATCAGCCACAAGAGCTACCTCGCAATTCGAGAGATACTGGCCATGAGTCTCTCGTCCAGCAGAGGTGGCATGAAGAAGCGTCCGGCTTCCCACCTCAGTTGACCTAGCCCTCAAGAGAATCTTGCCAATATACGCAATAGGAGCAAAATCTCTCGTGAGCGACGAGTGGCACAATCCCGGATTGATGCAATTGATGATGACAGGATAGCCTTCGGGCGCGAAGCTAGATGTTAGCTCGCGCAAGAAGAACACCTGGAGAAGCTTTGAGACCGGATATCGATCAGCCCTGCTCGCCGTTTTGGGATCGTTCAGCGCTTCTAGTAGCGAATCGTGTTTGCCGCTTTTCACAGCCTTGCGCTCAGGGATTATGGTTTTGTGGTGCAGCTCGGAGGTGACAATGGTCAAATATGGTTGTGTATTGTACTTTAGGGCTGTCTCTTTGAGTTTCGGGAGCAGAAGCAGGGCTAGCAGGAAAGTCGAAACAACGTTCGTCGTGATCTGTAGCTCATCCAACGCAGCCATCCGGAATCTGTACTTTGACACACCGGCATTCTCCAGCAGACAGTCCAACCGAGACAGTTTGTTGCAGCGTGCCGCAAAATCCTTGACCGATTCGTACGAGCAGAGATCGAGGGGCCAGCATTCAATCGCGTCTGTACTGCAATTTGTCGTTTCCTCAATGGATGCCTTCGCCTTCTCAGCTGCTTCGACGTTCCGAGCGGCCAGTATTACTTTGTCAGCGCCCAGGCGGGCAAAGTGACGCGCTGCTTCGCGACCTAGGCCCACGTTGGCGCCGGTGACGACGACGGTTTTGCCAGCCCATGAGGTCTCAGGTGAGGGCGGCGTGAAACACCATTGGGACCAAAGGAGGCTTCTGATATAGTGGAACTGTGGCTCAGGCTCCGGCATCTTGTCGTACTGGCGATGATTTTTCTCCTTGGGTTCCGGAGAGTGGTAGTCGTGTTGTTCGCGATTTTAATGGTCGCTGCGTGTCTCATTCTCCGGCACGGGCTAGGGTGAAACCGAAACTCCAAGCGGCCCCTCTCTAGACGCTTACACGAAACCAGCATTGTGATATGAGTCCGTTTGAAATCCAGTTAAAGTTAACGAGCCGGCCAGTATTTCGACGGTCGTGGCAAGGCATCGAGGACGAGAAGGCTGTGTTGGTCGTCATGTTGAACGCAGCGTGCTGCAGTACAGGTACGGTAGCTGCTAGTATCGATTACTTAAGTATACAATATGAGATTTAACCACCAATTGGCCATGTATCTCTCGCACGTCGCAGTAATCGCCCGCGTTCTGTGGTTGCGAATTCGAGCTTAGCCAACGACCTGGCCCCCAGGTCGTCGCGGTATCGATCTAAGCACGTGATATGGTGATGACCCGGGCGGCAACGCCAGCGCGTAGGGTGTTCGACCTCTTCAATAGCATCAATTGACTTACACCTCACATTTCGTTCTCAAAGTCGCCGCAAACTTTCTATCGTTCATCTAGCTCAATACTTCGTTGCAACGGTGTGCGATCCCTATCCCAGCCATCTGACGCTTTTGCAGAGTACTCAGGTGCTGATAATTGAATCTGTGCGCAGTCAATATTTCGATAGCAAACGTAGTGGAAGAATCAGAATGTGAAACAATCACAGCGCCTCATAGCTCATAAACAGCTAGTGTGTGCTCACGAATTGACGTGAGAAGGCGTGAGATGTCTAGAGACCATGCGAGAAGTCCGAAGCTAACTTTCGCGGTACAGCATTGCAGCCTTCCTATTAAAATTGCGAGGCCTCAATCACTGTATTGGGAGCGACCAGATCATAGCGTTTTGAAGCAGATGTGTTATTCCTTCATTTTGTTTGAGACCTTGATATACAGCTCATCCTCGATGCAGTAAAACATACACTTATTGGTCGGCCACAAATTCTAGCTTTCTACATGAATATTCAGCCGCCACCGAGCGCAATACAACTCGATATCTTGGAGTGAATCTCTTCGGGAACAGCGTTCGCAAGACAAACACATGCTAAACGCTGAACTCCAATCTGTTCCCTCCGTAGTCCCTACAGAAGAATCTGGTTGGATACTCCAACCCCTCGGCCCCGCTGTTCTTCTCTCCCGGCCGATCCGCTGCTTTCGGTGCCGCGTCGCCGCCGCGCTCAAAATGCTCCCATATCTTTTGTCGCAACGCAAGTAGGTCCTCGATACTGCTGAGTTTGAAACATGGATGCCGTGACGAAGTGAGTGCAAAGTCCTCAGGTTTTCCAAATGCGATGTGCACCTGTTGGCCGGAAGTCCCAATATCGAACCAGGCAAGTGTGTCGCGCTGCAGCTGGGGCACAGGACGCGAAGTGAGACCGAGAATCGTGCCGTAGAACTCTTGGGCCTGGGGGAGGGTTCGAGGTGGGACGACGAGATTTATGTGGTGAATGCCGGTGATCATTTTCAAGACGCTTTGAGTATTTTAAGGGGAGTGTGGATGTGCGTTGAGGATTGCGAGTGGCAAGGTTGCCGACAGGTTCGAGGTTGATAAATAATATATATGGCGGGGTATCGGCAATTGAACTCGGCGCGATCGTTCGTGACCGATCCAAAGTTCAGTTGCCGACATATGGCGCAATTGCCACCTCTGCATTATTCTACTGCAAATGACTGGTACAGTCATCATGATAATGCAAGAACGCGCTCACAAAGACTTCGACTATTGACAAGTTACTACCTCATGAGTGCTCTAATACAAAACGTACCAATATACTCCCCTCTGATGAAGCATAGCTCCAGCACGTCCGCACGGCGCCCGCTCCCGCTCAGGGTCAGCAGTATCCATCAAGAACTTCACCCGCGATAATTTGTTCTTCCCCACGGCGAAGGCCTAGCACATCCTCTAGCGCCAACGTCCCTTTCGTACTCGCTATGGGCTCCGACTAGCTGATCGATCGCACGCACAACTGACGCCAAATAAATGAGCCTGACGTCAAATATAGGCGTAGGCGCGACAATAGGCTCTAGTACTCCCATAACCAGCTGGAAGCCTCCAAACCCTCCCTCTTTCGCGGCTCCAAATTCCAAACCACCCCTTTGAGAGGATCTCCCGCTTCGGCAAAGTCCAATCGCACCGCTAGCATCTCTCCCGACGCCACCAATAGCATCTCTGAGAACCAAGCGTCGAACTTGAATGCCTTTGATACAAACGCCCTCGCTGTTCCCACCGCTTCCTCTCGATCTATCGAAGCACTACAAAATGCCTACAAACTAATTTTCTCTCTGCATTGTGACTTATGGGCTTACGCATAATCCTTGGGCTCAAAAGCTGGCCAATGCGGAACACTGATAAACATAGTGGAAATGAAGATCTGGAGGCTGAAAACCATGCTAGGGTACACACAATTCGGACTTCGTGAAATAGCTCTGCTATTGATACAGACCATCAGGCTCTGAAGCATATCTGTTTGTGTACTGGACTTGTTCATTGCGTTTGTTGATTTACTAGAGAACAGTGACTTACGCCGAACACACTTAGTGGAAGCAAAAGATCAAAGGACAGGAGACCGATCAACAAAGAGAAAAGTTTTAATACCCGTTCAGTCTGGTTCAAACAAGTAATAGATGATGTTGCAACATAGGGTTTACCTGTCGTCCAACGACCTATGACAAGCTTTGCCTCCTAGGGAGCAAACTGATTGCTCAAAACACTTTTGATCATGAAAGAAGAGGTACATTCGTAAAATCTATTAATCTAGGGGGCCTGTCGCCAAAATATGACCGTATTCCAGATTGGAAAAGATCAATTATGACTACTACAATGGGAGCACTGGGCCAGTGGCCAACATCTCGCCAACCATTGTCTACCTCCGACATCAAGCAGCTCATTCAACCACCATGGCTGCTACCATTGTCTGGTCACAAAGCACGCGGATTATCAGATATAGATCTCAAATCGCGCCTCGAGAACAACCAGAAAATTACTCCAGAGCACAAACACGAGATCACTTCCACCATGGATATCACTATCGACACTCGTATCAAATACCGCGTTGGATCACCTCTGCTTCCAGTCTTGCCAGTCTTCTCTCAGCCCACTAATCTACCCATAGACAAGATTCCAGGTTGGCTTCAACACTTGAATCGGATTGGGGAGATTCTGGACGAAAATGAGATTACGCCTCGAATAACCGATGTGGGATATCGATTTCACGCAGACCGGAGACCCCAAGATAGCTGTGTCACAATCACGACCCGAGCGGCTTGGACCCCCAGGAGCGACATCACTTGGCCAAATGCCGTACGCGACATTCGAGCCTATCTGAACGAGAAGAAGATACAACTTGCGGTGGAAATTATTGCCCCTGCTCTCTACCGGGGCTTGAAACCTTTCCCATTCGCGCGAGATACCTACAACTGGAACGATAAACTACTCCCAGAGATCCGTGATCGTATAATGGACCACCAATGGGTCTCACTGGACATGATATACCAGGAAGATCCTGTTCGATCTGGCACTCAGCGACCGGTTATTCTTATCGGTGCACGCGATGCCGATGAAAACTCCTGGTGGGATAGTACTCTACCTGCATTACAGCAGTTAGATTGGGTGACTCAGTCTGGTATTCAAGTAGAATTGGTTTACCGAGACGAGTTCCTCACTGCTGCTTCTGATGGACTCTCAAAGGCCTTCGAAACAAGCATCATACCAGTTGGAGCCTCATGCGGTGTTGCTAATCGCACAGGCTCAGGCACACTTGGGGGAAAACTTGTGTTGGAAGACCCTCGTACAGGAAAGAAGACTGTGACTGGAATCTCCAATCACCACGTACTGGTTCACGAGCGCACTGGCCCAGGCCCGTTTTCAACTTTCGATCCTCCCATCATCGTTGTATCTCCAAGCGATGATGATCGCCAGACCTATGCTAGTTGCCTGCAGTCTGATAAAGAACGTTTCCGCAACGACTTCCCAGAACTAGTCTGTTTGGCGGAGCAAGCCAGCTTGAATCTTGAGGAGTTTGACACGGGTGTGGGCCACGTATTTGCCAGCTCGGGTCTTCGCGGGGTTCCACACAAAACCTGGAATGACGCAGCAAAGAATCATGATGCGAATGAGAGTCCTGACCCATGGGCCTTGGACTGGTCTTTAACCACGATTGATAAGCGCAGGATTCAAACCTCGACTCCGCAGTTTGGCCACGGAGATTGGAAAGAGATTGTGGGGTACTGCAGCATCGACCCTTACAGGGCTTATCGTGTGCAAAAGCATGGGAGGACATCAGGCTCAAGTTCGGGATTCATCTCTGCCACACAGTCCGCATGTCGACACATCGTACCAGAACCTGAGGACGGACTAATAGCTCCAAAGGATGTATGGAAAGACATGGTCCCGAGCGAAGTCCGTTGCCACGTCATGATTGCAAATCATGCTAACTATCGGAGCGGAGATTTCATTCAGCCTGGCGACTCTGGCAGCCTTATTTTGATTGACCCCACTGATTTTGCCTTGAAGAAGGAGGAGACGCGATCGGGTTTCCAGGGCCTACACGGAGAAATAACCGACTCTACGGGACCCTGGCCTTGGGAGGACGTAGCAGCTTTTGGTACGATCTCGGATGACAACCACGACGACACACACAACGCACTTGACTTAGGGCCACAGTTCTGCGCGGATCCAGCAGCTTCTCGTCTGATCTCGGATGACAACAACGAAGACACGCACAAAGCACTTGTCGTAGGGCTAGCATTCGGCTCCACCCGTTCAGACATGTTATCATACATGATGCCGATCGATTTGGTGATTCAGGACATCGAAGCTGTTACAGAGTGCAAGGTAATTGACCCACCTTTTGCTGGCTTGGTTAGGCATGAGAGCTGGGGTTAGCATTTGGCGCGAATGAGCAAAAACATGTCATCATACATGATGCCGATCAACTTAGTAGTTTAGAATATCGCAGTCGTTACAAAGAGCAAGGGTTTTTTTTTTTCATTCTAAACAAGTCTTGCAATTCTCGCATGGGTCTGTTGGTCACTCACGTGGATGTTGTTTCCGTAAGGGTACTGGTACAGGCAGGATGTGGGCGTGGCCATGTTGGGAACGTATGGGATTAGTGCGTGTAACCTGTTTGGGATGTCGATATCGTGTAGTTGTATTTCGGGAGCTGATTTGATAAAGTGCTGTAATGTCCGTCCCTTCGTAGCGAGACGCACCCTGTTGCGAGACAAGCGACAGGTAATTTGAACTTAAGAGACTCTCGTCTTTTAAGCGCATTAGATTTCCTTAAAGTCTAGCATAAATAATGTTTTGCGCCTACGCTACATCGCTCTCTACCTTCTAAATACAAAAATTACAGTGTCGTTGATGCCTTCTCGCTTAGTTCAGTAAACCCTTCTCTTATGCGAGAATCTAGGCCTACGCCATACAAACCCACTATTACCCCAAGTTATCCTCTTGAATCAATAGATTGACTGTATCTAGGCCTCTGATTGTCACCATATAGTAAGAAGCTACTGTCAGCCTTGTAGCGATTATGGCGCGCATATTCATGCACGATTGCCACTCTGGTTGGTACTTTGGATCGAAGCAGCTTCCTAATCCGGCTAGTGTGAGACTGATCCCGCGCGTCTCATATGGATAGCGTGTAATGTATTTTTACATCAGTCAGCTAGTGTGGCTGATCTGGCTTATGACCGTGCTGACACCAGAACTATCAGCAACGACAAGACTGACTGACGCGCCTTGAACGTCTGATTCAGAGAACAACTAAATTACGAAGAATGTTGTTGTGGGTGACGATATTTCTCAGTACAAAGAACTGCGAATCATAGTGTAAGCGAGCCATCGACAATAATCAAGAATCCCATCGCTCTGAGTTTCGAAATAAAGCGAGGTATTCCTGACTGCTGACTCCGCATACGTAGCTTAGCATTATGTAGAAACTAATCCGAGCAGTACATCTTTGTATCTCCATAACCATTATAGAAAGCGGAGATCACGGTATATAATTGTCCAACACCTCGACTACTTCCAAGAGCGGTCAACACAGCAAGCCGCAGTTCAACAAACATGCCCGCACCGATCCTCCATCAACACACTGCGCACAGCCTCAAATCCTCCTTCTCAGAGCAACTCCCTCACCGCTCAATAAAGCCCTCGCGCTTCAGATACTTCATCAAGAACCGATATGTGCAACTCGGTCTTTACGGTATCGGTGCTGTAGGTCTAATTGTGATCGCGCTCTTCATCGGTGCAACGTTGGGGAAGAAATCGTTCCAGTCCTAAGAGAACACTCCCGCATCACAGAATGCAGCATCGATAGAGACCTTGCAATCAACAATGACATCTCACACGACGATGGTAACGGCACAATCTTCATCCATGACCCAAGACATGGCTAGGCCGGTTTCGGATCATATCATTATTCCTATGTCGACTTACATGATTCCGGAAGTTTCAAGTGTGCCGCCGTCCACTACTAAGATGGAAGCAAAGAAGGGGAGTAGCTTCTTTCTAGCGGTGTCACTATTGACACGCTAGCGAAAGTGGACGAGCCGGCGGCTTGGGAGAGTTTTCAGTGTCTATGCGTACTTAGTGCATAAGTGGTCTAAATATAGGGTTACTCTCTCCAACCTAGCTTGAGCCCTGGAAGATACCAGGGGATTGGCATAGTCCACAAGACAGCATATGAGGAATGAGGTCTGCTTGATATGGCCTGAGAATCCAATAGCCTATCAGATGAATGTCTCTTGGGAGGTGCAATGGCAGACGGTGAAGCAAGCAAGTTACGCCCTAGGTACTCTGGTTTGTGACAGAGATCGTTCATTCATCGACCGAAGGTCGTGCATTAGTATTCTATTTGGAGCGACGGACAGTGTAAGTATTTACAAGAATGAAAGATTAGAGGTCGTAAAGTATATGTCCTAGGTTTCCCAGGTAGCACTCTCTCGCTATTGACGATGAAGGCGGCGACGAGGCATTCGTTGTTGGTTATAAAGCGAAGTAAAAGCACAAAGCTGCTACTGCCCATAATGGACCTGCGTTTGACCCATATCTCCGGGAGGCAGCGCCCTTTGCAGAAGGCGAAGAGCCTGGAGAGTCAGTCGCACTCGGCGTACCAGTCAATGTTGAAGTCGTTTCGGTCGTGCCCACGTACTCCACCACAATCTTTTCGACAGACATTACTGTATCTTTCGCGGGCGGGCCTCCAGTCCAACCAGGATTGGCATCAGTCCTAGAGATGATCAGCCATTGAGTATGTAAGGGAATGTAGCAAAGACTTACCAATGCGCAAGCATCACCTGCACCGGCTCCGTGGGAATATTCTCATCAAACGTGTTCACGAGCTGGTCATCTATTAAGAAATACGCTTTGGACTCCGTCCGGACCAGTTTGTACGTGTGGAAGCTGTCCGTCTGGGCTGTAGTGACGTTCAAATCGACCTGCTGAATCGGTTGGTCTTTCCTCAGTCCCTGGACCACTGCCCAGTTGACATTGGTGCGGGACAAATACTCCACGTCGACTTCGTTGTTGTCGCTACCGTAGAGGAAACCACCTTGTAGAGTCAGCTCCCGATCTTATCGTATGGTCGAACCCACGGAACCTACATTGACACGTGCCGTTCTCTGCACTCATCTTGACCGTCATTGCAAGCGAGCCCACCGAGAACTTTATGGTGCTCATTATCTGGGCGGAACTCAGACCCACGATGCTTTTAGAGTCATAGTTTTGGCCGCCGGGGACCTTGAGTTCTAGGCGGCCGTCTACAACTTCGACATTGTTCGGATCCATCTGCCGCATATAAGGGTTCTCCTCGGAGCCGCCATAGCCTTTATCGTCGACGATCCATCTGGTGGAATCTATTCCGTTTTCGAAGGTTGTGGTTTCGGTTGTGACTTGGTCTTGGGAATAAAGGCCTAGCATGGGCTGCACGTCGTTAGCGATGGTGAGTCTATGCAGGTTCGCAGAATAAGGGCTGGAATCGTATAAGGTGAAATACCTTTGACGCGTCGGGAGTCTGGTCGTTTGAGACCACAGATCGTGGTTTTATCACCCGTATCTCATGGTGCGTCTCTGCTCGCGGTTTGGAGGGAAGAGTGGTTGCTGAAGGTGTCTGTATAGGCTCGCGAGGTGCATGTGGTACTAGCGGAGAGTCGAATCCGAGCGTAGGGTAACTGACAGCTGCACGGTGACGTGGATGTTGTGCTACATTAGAGGCCGCTGCCAATGCACCTAGGGCGTAGTCCAAAACCTTCATCGCAGATGTTTCGAAGTGTGAAAATCTTTATCCTAGAGAGGTAGAATTTAATCTGCGAACAAGCTGAACCCCTATGCGCCTCATTTATGAACCGCCAGACTTTATATTTTCTCCCGAAATATTGAAATAAAACTAGTTCCTGATTCGGTCGTAATTCTATTGGTTAAATGAGCTTGGGGAAATTAAAACGGCAGGCGGCCACAAGTGGACAGAGCCCGCCACCGGATGCCGGATCCGGTCCTAGCCACCAGAGGTATTAATTAGTCAACTTAACTTACGCGGATCGCTTCGGGAAAGTCCAAAGAGATACATAATGAGAGCGTCAAACGTTAATTGTACGTCCTGATAACGTCGAATTCCACTCACTTCCCGTGTGTTTGACCAAGAGGTCGCGAGTCATGTGCTGTTAATTGCGGAGCCGTCACAACGGCTTTGTGGATTTAATTGGGCTACGGCCTACCGTTGAGCTTGGCCGCACCTGTGGCTTTTAGCGATGGAGCGAGCCGAGGCAGCCTTCAGCTAATCATGATCAGGCGATCAGGCAGCGCGGGGCTTCTGCGGCGACAAAGGACAAATGCGCCGCAATTATTTTTGGATGTCTAAGGTAGGGATAGCGCTGGTTTTATTACCATTCTATACCGTGTACTTGCAGCACCGTGATATAGTTAGAGCATCTCGCTACGCTGGAGAAGCTTTCAAGCATCTTCATTTCCGGCCGGCGAAACTCCCAGCATTTATACTCCTAATGTTGAAGTACCTCTTAAACTTGTAAACATCATCTTTGTTGCTTGTAGTTTCCATACAGTCCTCCAAATCCTTGATAGAAGTCTAAAGTTGCGGTTGCACAGGAGGAGGTTATAGCTGAAGGGGTGAAAAATCGTGTTAAGAAACCAATCGACGACACGGTCAACATTGCGGGTATCTGGGTCGGAGACTGGCCCCTCATAGAATACTAGCTATGGGTTCATGACACATTATCACAGCTTTATAGACCCATCGTAGAGAGCATCTCCACAAGACGCTGGCGTTGGGCACATTAAGACGGATCTTTGGCGGTGCGATGAACTTAGGTCACGGTATCCAAGGGGTGTCAATTGTCTTCAGATTGGGTAGGCGGCGGTTATGAATGCAGAACATCAAGACATCTTGGAATGTACCTTGCAGACTTTATGCACTGAAATATACTAACGCCCAAACGCCCAACGCCATAGCTATGCCAACTGTTCCGAACTCTTATCACATGCCAGTCATCACTCTATGATCCTACCCTCGCCCTCGGACCTATCCACAACCCCTCTCAAATATCAGCCGCGCCGCGAAACGCGGCTGCTTTGCCAATGCGCAATTCCTCTATTCCGCCTCCATCCTTCACTGCCTTGCCTCTCCCGATCCAAAGATTTGTTCTTCCACCAAACGGATTCCTAGCCGGGAATTCGGATACGCTTCCCCATAGAAACCAGTAAAGAATCTATAATCATGTGTCCTAGTACTGGAGCGTCTCCGTGGAAGAAACATCCATTCCGTGCGCCGGGTCCTCAGCAAGCAAATCCCTAGTAACAGGGCTCGCCGGGTTAGAAATATCCGGCGTATGCGTAACCGAGGACGGAAAAAGACCATGCAACGCTCCCGTAGGCACACACTCGTACTTGTGCAATTTCCAGGCAGCCTTCTGGCAGGCTTTCGAGCAGTAAAACGCATTTTTGCAGCGCGAACAGCGTGAGAGGGAGACACCGAGGGCTGGCGGTTCGGCGCAAGTAGAGCAAGTTGTTGGCAATGTCATGTTTCGTTCCGGGTATGGAACCTGGTCCTGGCCCCACTTCGGTGATGGTTTCGATCCTTGGGTGTTTGCGTTGGAGAAAGTCGTGGAATCAATGTCGGCGGTTGAGATTGAGGGTGTGAACTCTGGCGCGATGGTAGACTCGTTGTGTGGTGATGTAGCGACGGCGTCTGCGTGGTGGTAAGTCGATGTAGAACGGCTTACTTCAGCGCCAGGCTAATTGCAAATACGGCCGATGGGAAAGCGGATGTCCGCCACTCGAGGGTGCAGAGTACAACTTACCATTAAGTGAGCCCTGCACACTGTCATGTCTTGCCCTCTCCGTCACATGTTCCACACCCTCCATCTTATCTTCCACCTCCCTCACCTCGACATCGACCTCTTGCTCCTTCTGAAGCCCAATATCATTCCCCAGACTGGTCGTGAATACATTGAGACACACGCTTCTTGGGGGCATTTCCCTGAGTACCTCTCTACTCTTCTCTTCAATCGGTCGTCTCTTACGCAAGCCTTCTATCTCGACCAAGTTCACGCAAATTCAATGGACCCGAACGCGTTCGAAATTCCGAAGGACTGGGTACGGCAATGCAGGAACGGCGGCACCAGGCAAATAGGTATAGAAGCAAATAAGCAAAGAAGAAAGAGAAGAGAAAGAAGAAGGGATGCTGCAGAAAAATACTTTCCGCAACTCGCACTGCTTGGGTGAAATTGCGGTGTGAGGTGACAGCTTTGGCAGCACGGTTCGGGCGCTAGTCCCCAACAAGGACTAGCGCTGATCCTCGCGCAAACTTGTGCAGGGACGCGTTGTCAGGTGTCTCAGCCCTCAAATGCGAGTCTTGATCTCTTGATTGCTATGCGGAGCAGTCGATGGCAGCTGAGCAGATGCTGAGAGCGGTCGCGTGGGCTGACCTCGAGGTCATTCGCCGAGGGTTGGTGTTGCGAGATTGCTCCCCAAGTGCTGCAAACTGGGCGATGCTGTCTACTTCGATCCCGATTACACTGGCGATGGCGGTCAACAAAAAAAAAGAAAAGAAAGTAAAACCGAAGATCTGTGGTCAGTTACGAGTCGTGTAGGGACGAGGCGAGTGAGGCAACTGCTGCCCTACGCGTCTTACATCGACACGTGAGAGGGCCGGGCGAAATGTAAGCAGCCTTTGACGCTGTACTACCTGCAGCGTAGAGCTGAGTCGTTCACAAGACCGAGAAGTAAAGTGGTACGAACATAGTACCCATTGTATTTCTTTTTACGCCCCACCCGCAGTGTTCGTGCAGAAAGCACCTGTGATAGCAGGACGACGGGGGTCGGCGAACTGCCAATGCATCCATTGTATGCGATGGTCACACAATTGATTAGGCTGGGTTGCGTGGGATTGCAAACGTGAGTCGACACGCTCTGTTGTTGCGAAATCGGATTCTACACCGCACCGTACGCTTAGATGTCGTCTCCAGTCACGACATGCGATGAGTCCCGAGCGCCTGAGATCAGCAATTTGCAAGGCATGTGCCCCTTCTAGGCGTTTTGAAAACCATCGCCTCTGCCATGTCCATCCCGCTCGGTTTCTCGAAGACGTAGGTTCATGAGGTATGCCATGTTGAGGAGGAGTGACTCCGGGCATGCAAAGTCCTTGTATCGGCTGGCACTCAATTGAGACCTCGACATCAGCTTGACCGGTGAATGAGCAACAACGACGGACAATTCCGAGGCCAAGGGATCCGGAGGCGATGTTCAGATAAAGCCGGTTGAAGGCAAACGTGAGCGGTGGATTGAGCGTCCTCTATCGTGGAGCGTATAGAGGCTAGCTAAGCCAGGTAGATAATGGCGGCTGAAGTAAGAGCAGTTGGAGTCCTGTTGGTGCTATGCTGGTGGTCAGGAGACTGAAGCCTAGCTCTTGGCTAACATAGCTCGGTTTAGTCATCGGCTGATAATTTAGAAGTGGTTGCCTCTTTGCCAGTTCCATATCTCCGCAAAGCCCGACATATGGGATTTGACAAACGTACTATGCCATGCCGGTACCGAAACGAGGTTTTGTAAGCGCTGGTGCCTCACTGGCACGTTGTTGGTGCGTCTGAACTAATTGTGGTAGGGCAATGCCGTCCCGCTGAATCCCGGCAACCCTCAAGGCATCAACGAACCAAAGATACGGAACAATGTTCCGACTGTTGCCACGCATGACGGGCCTGAGGAAGAGAAGAATTTGCTTACCATAGTACTGATGCACAAGGCAACCGAGACATGACGGCTATGGAGATTTGCGCCTCCCGCGATGGCGTAATGAGTGTTCGGACTACCACGCCATGCCTCGCTCAAGAACGGTTACCGGATGGACCTCGCTTCTAAGGAGTCGAGAAGCCGTGCCGGCGTGTGACTAGTACCGGCAAAGCGGCGGCGATGTGGACCACGCGTACTGTAGTGATTGCGTGAACTATCCGAGAGTTGCGGGTTGGCGATTTGTGACGTTAGCAGAGAACCACTAGCAAAGATCAAGCTCCTAAGCCAAGACGCATGACTTCACAGTCTGCGGTGGTGAATGCGGGGCCAGAGTGATGGGTACTGTATCTCAGAGTCATCCACATCGACTCCCACCAACAGCGGATGTGTCTTGACTCACTGTCCACCTCACGCAACGAGGCTTGGAAGTGGGGAAAAGTGTATGTTTCAGACTGATGCAGCGAAGATTGAGATTACGCTCATCCACATTCGTCTGTGTACCACCGTGGTATGAGCATACAGCAGGCTGTCCAAGATGCGTGACATAAGCAAAGTGCGCTTTCAGCTCGGCAGGGTGCGCGAACTGCTGCAGCGAACTGTGGCGACAGGGAGATTGTAAAGGGCGCAGGCTATGTGGCGGGCAATGGACGAATGATGGCAGGCCATTTTCCGGTCAGGCAGGAAGAGCTTAGGTGGCTCTAGCGATGGCCTGCAACCGCCTGCGGGTTACTGCAGGTGGCGGGCCGACTCCAGATGAGTCGCCAGATTGCGTCCTCGACGTTGGTACGTTTCGCGCGACTGCGATAGAACGGCGCAGCATGTTTCGAGTGTTGGGGAGTGCTCCAGCCTGGAGTGCAACCGCTGGCGGTGTAGAAGCCGCGCTGGACACGGAATGGGAATGGGAATGGGTCGTGTACAGGAGATTGCGCCGAGACGGACGTCACCTTTGAGCCCCCAACAGCCACCGTGGACGTCCGTACGTGCAAGACATTAGTGCGTGCAAGCGTGCAGACGTGCCGGAGAGGTGTGGCTATGCGCATATCTGGAGTGCGGTGAGACGGTGCTGCGCACTCGAGCAAACATACTATACCCTTCCGGGCGTGGCTGGTGCCTTCGCATCCAGGCTCCAACCGCGCCAACACCAGACGACCCCTCCCTCCACCAGCGCCGTCCGGGGGGCGAAGCAGGCGGGCGTTCCCAAGCAACCCCGTCGTCTACAGCCAGTGTGCCGTCTTGACGTCTTGACGAACAGGGTCGAACTGTCCCCGTCCGAACCACGCTCGGGCGTCGGCGCGGCTGCTGGCACGCGCACGCGCACTCGATACACTGGACTTTGGACTGAAGCGCGCCCTCGGCCAGTCGCAGCGCTCCCAGCAGCACTCTCGGCGCCCTTCTGCCGTTCTGGAGCGCCCGGCAGTCTCTCGAGTCTTCTGACGGCTTGTCTCGACATGGCATGGCATCCCTCAGTCGTTTTAGCGCGCGGCGGCCCTCTTTGTCGTCATTTGGCGCGAGGGGTCCGTCGCAGAGACTCTGGTCACCGCCCTCGCTAACGGCCATGGTCCCTGCTGATGCGTCGACAAGGGCGCGGGCCTTTGTCTATCCCTGCAAACCGCCCGCGCGCCCAAGGCATCCACCACATCCCTGCAACCCTGCCCCAACACCTCGAAACATATATATGCCCATCCCGCCCACCATGGATGGAGGCCGCCAGGAACATCCACCACCATCCATCACACATAAAGTCCTGCCGACCCCCCGCTGCTGGACTCTGGACACCACCACCACAACACTCAACACCACCAACCCACTGCCTTTGGTCCTTCATCACTGAAGGACCACCACACCATTACATCCATACTCGGCCACCGCAACACAACGCCTTCACCACCTCGATCCATCTTGAAGAACAGACCCATCATCATCATGCCTTCCTTCTCCCGCCAGCACACCATGCCTACCGTCATCCACTCCAAGTCCTCTTCGGGCACCAAGAAGGACCGCGCTGTGGGCTTCCTCAAGGACCCCGTCAGCGCCGTCTGCCGACCCGTCAACATGGACGAGTCTTGGGCCGCCTACGACTTCGAGGTCCACGCCCAAAACTGCGTGTACTGCAAAAATCCGTACGAAGTCCACCGCAACCGCGAGCAACTGTGCCAGATGGGTCACCGTCTGGCTCAGGATGTCGCTACTTTCCTCTACAACCGAGCCGACGGCAAGACCTACAGCACCTCCGAAGACAACAACAAGCTCGTCCAGGTCGAAGTCCCAGCCAGCTACCCGCAAGCCCGAGGTCTGCTCAAGGCCATTGAGCGCAGCCTGCGACACCGGTCGCGAACACCATTTGTCTCTCAGGACCGCACCTACTATGTCGCCGAACGGACGCCCACACGCAGCCGTTCAGTCAAGGTCGAACAGGCGCCCAAGACCAAGTCTCGACCACGATCTGGTGAGATTGTTGACTGGCCCTCACCCAAGGCCACGCCGGTTAAGCCTGTCGTTACCACCGAAGTCAATAATTCGCACTCTAAGCGTGGTTCTCTCTACGAGTCCGACTTGGCCGCGCAACGGCGGAACGCAGCGAAGTACTCTGTCGAGGTCCGCGAACCATCATACCGCGACCACCGCCTCTCCGGCTACTACAGGTGAAAGCCCAAACACTTATACGTTTCCGAGACCACGACTATATACGACTGTGCCTACGCTCTACAGCTACGACCACGCCCACGCTACAAAAGGCGACACCACGAAACCACACTCCGCGGCCGCTACAATAGCTCCGCACCACCTACCGCCGCTCAACGGAATCGATCAGCATGAACAAGTTTGATTTTGTCCTTGTTTGCCTTGCTTGCAGGAAGCATTGCGTTTGCTGGGGGATATACTGGGTTGGACAGGATTGAAATGGAATGGAATGGATTGACACGGGGCGGGATACTATCACAACAGGACCTCCACCGAAAGGGTGTTGAGGATGGAATATGCAGCTTGGAAGCTGCTATGACGTCGGGAGTGAGATTAGTTTGCCTGCAAATTCGGGTCACAGCTGAATACCAAGACTTGCCAACTTTACAAAAATGTGCCACCTTTACCGTCGTGATGCCTTGATCTGTGGAAACAAACAAACAAACACGAACAAACAGCATGAACACAATCTGTCCTCGAGAAACGGGTACCTGCAACACGCCGGCAGCCATCCTTCCACTCACCACTCTCACAGTGCGGTATGACTCCTCTGATGGACTTGGCTGGATGTCTCGCCTGCCACCCACACCCCGGACACAAGCGAGCGCGACCCTCGCACCCGCGCCGTTCACGCGACTCGCCAAATAGATTGATCGACATTGCTGAGTGCAAGACTGCTATCATTTGCACACGTAGGATGCACACCTTCTTCGCCCTTGTGCACACCCACTTTATCGTCTTGCCTGACCCCCTGCGCAAACCTGCACACAACGCGTGTTGCAGGATTGCGCATGTATATTGGAACGGAGACAAGCGCATACCGGGTTGACAAAGCTAGGTCTCGCTGCCGAGAAGGGTTATGTTCAAGGTGCTAGGCAGGCGTCGTGGGTGACTGGAGGTGCGGGGCTCGCCGCAGACGTCAGGGATGAATCGAGCATAGTGCGGGCTGGGTCTGGAACCGGTTTACTGGGTTTGGGTTTGGGTTTCGGTGGTAGTCTTGCCAATGCGTCTCTCCCGTTCGGAGTCATGATATTGGACTTGCGACGGGTAAGGCGAGGAAGGGTGTGGGTGGGGCCGGCGTTGTGACTGTGCGCATGTGTAGCTGCGAACGAGCATGTTGGAGGATTCGGTCTGGGCTTGATGTTCGATGCGAAAAGGGCGGCACATCCACATCGCAAAGGCGAAAGGCGCGGAGTGGATACTTGTTACGGTGTGCCTGTTTGGATGCTCTTTACGGTGTCCTTGTTTGGATACTTGTTACGGTGTCCTTGTTTGGTTGTTCGAGGATGCCACGCCGCTTCCTACTCCTTCCACCGACCGACCTATCGTAACCGTGTGCATTTCCTTTTTGCACACGTGTACCTGGCATTTTCCTGCCTGCGCACCCGCGCTCTCGTGTGTTTCCTAATCCGGACATCAAGATCTGACGGCACCACTGTGCACGCAACTCCGCCGGCACGGTCGCGGTCTCGACTTTTAGAGATCCCAGCGGACGCACACTCCATCTTCAACGTGCGGCATTGCGGCGTTGCGGCAAAGTCGCAATGTACACGCCATCTTTCATACGTCTGTTTTTACGAAGTATCGAAGAACCCGTTGTCTACAAGACCATTTCGAAGTTTTTTCGAATTTAGATGTCTGCCAAAAATCACCATGCCATAAGTGTATTCCTCCCTACAATCACTGCACACACTCACACTCCGCTCTTCTTTCCTTTTCATCTCATCTCACTTCACCTCACCTCACCTCACTCCATCTACAAGCTTCCTCTTTCGGACTGCCCCTGCTCCATTGAAGCGAGAAAGCAGTACGACGCTGTGTCACTTACACAGCGCGATCCCGTTCCAAAATTGTCATTGTCCGATCTCGCTTCGCAGCATCTTCCCAAAATTACATTGACTAGGCTCCAGCCACGTTTTCCCAAAAGCTCCGTCTTGGTGCGGAACTTTGTTTGCTGAAGTCCCGGCTCTTTCTTTGAGCTTCGCCCAAGTCCGTATGCTGGAATTGGGTGAGAGTTGGGGGCTGATAAGCCCCCATGTCGTCATTTACCTCGTGTACAAGTCGAGATACGAACGCGACCCCAATGCAAGTATCTGGCGCATATCCAAATCATTCCTATGGATACATCATCTCTCTAATACCTGCATGAAGAACGCTGTTCCCATAATACAGTCTACCTCGATAATCTCACCAGCGCTAACCACATGCCTTACCTCCGAAGTCCGCCAGCTCCGACCACCACCCCATTGCCCCGGTATCTAGACATCGAAGCCCGCTATGCACGTCTGGCAAGAAAAGGGCTTCTCACTCGTCCATCTCTCCGTTTCAACATACCCAGACGGAGCCCCACCGTTCATGCTAAACGCCATACGACAAACGCGTCCGGCGGCTGACAGTTCCACCTCTTTCACGAACAAGTGGAGGCATTGGACTGCAAAGATGCGCGGTAGTGCTGTGAAACGCAGGAACCGTGGCGCAAGACTTCCATGCATTGAAACGTTTCAATGCGCTCGCACGAGGCGGCTATTTTTACATAGGGCTGTCCGGGCGCGAGATGCAACATTTCTGCGAACAGGCCCCCACACTATCCTTACCACCACCCTATCTCCTCCCAACAAAGTCCCAAAGCCCTAATCTCCCATACACGAAACCACTCGTGTAAGGACCTCAGCCGCATCGTATCCCCTGAGAGGGCTGAGACTCGCGTCATCACGTGCAACATGTGGCTGAACCGTTCACGACGCTCAGCCTCGATTGTAGTTCACGGGCTGTGGCTAGCGAATCAGAAGAGGTTTTTCTGCCGGTTGGCGTGTGCCAGCACAGCCCTGTGGTCGAGCGGGTTCGAATGCGAATGTGCGCACGGTACCCTGACCTGCTTTTGTAGATCACGGTAGTTTGCTATCGTGGGTCCGTCGGGTTGGGCTGGTATGTTGGTGGTGGGGACTTGGGATTGCCTTGGTCTGGACACGCTGGCGAGGGCATCGCGGAGTTGCACGCTATGCGACCACGGTCATTCCAAGATTTGGTCCCATGCATGCCGCAATTTCAGAGGGAGCGACGACGCAAATGCACCACGATATCAGACCGGCACCTCAATCCGGACACCTTCGCCTATCCAGTCTCCAGTCTCGCTTCTTTCATCCCAAAGAGCCGTGATTGACCCATAGTGAGCCCCTCACCGGTGACGCTGCACGCTGCACGCTGCAACGCCAACGCGCTGCAATGCGCCGCCTATGCAGGCGACCGGTGACGAAAATGAAAGAGTCGGTGAAACGATCGCCACCTCCTCTATCGACATAGCCGTTCGAGATCAAAAGGAAGGTTCGTCAATTACTCTCGCTATAGAAACGTGCAGTCGTAATCGCGATGTCCTCGATGTCATCCCGCTGCGGTGCGACCGGAACTTGGAGCCAATGACATCGCATGAGCGTGCAGGCATAACGTGGGTTCCTGATGTTGGAGCGCTGGGAAGGTCCTGGATGCATGGTGAACTGGGCGTGTGTTGGCAAGTCGTTGCGCTCGACGGTGGATTTCATGGGAGTGCGTGCCGCTGTCCGAACGTTGCGATGTGGGCTTTGTGGTGAGGGTGGGGTAGAAAGGTAAGATACCCTGGAGCCCAACTTGTGACCCAAAATGCATGAAGTTGCTGGTGGTGAGGTCTTGACGTTGCTAGCTCGGGCACATGTCTCTGCGCCTGTCGCTTCGGGGTTTGAGAGTGCGTGATGGTTTCTTGGTGTTGAATCTCGCTGCCCAACGTCGGCATCGCTAACCCTCATTCACGTGGCATACAGCTGTCAAACATTGACATCGCATCCATGCGTTCGATCGGCAATGCAACAGGCTACCTGAAGAAAAGTATTTGGCTATAATCGACATCCGAATGAGGCCACGTGCATCATCGTCTCGATATCGAGGTACCGAATGTCGCGAACAGAAGTTGTGTGAGACCCTGCTTCCTCACGACCCTCGCAACTAATCAGCATCTACCACATCCCTTTTTCTACTCCATCGCCAACTCCTCACTCGTTTCATAGATCGGATGATTTCCTCACGGCAGGGTCTTTGAACACGTCACGACGCACGGGAGTTGGGCTAGAGCTTTGGATGTCCTGAGCGCGCTAAGTAACCTGGCGAACGCTCAACCTTGTCAAGTCTGAACGTGGTATGGCAATGCTGTCCTGACAGTCGCAGAAGGAATCATTCAATTGGGCAAGAGTTGGTACTTGACATGTTTGAGCTTGATCCGTACCTGTGGCCCCTCGCAAGGCAGAGAGTCATCTACATTGTATATGGAAACGTTGCAAATTTCCAAATCGTCAACGAATCAAGAGTCATGTCAATGTGAAAGTGATGATAGAAACATGGTGTTGTGTTCGCGGCGGTGGAGATGGTTAACCTCCGACCCACGCTGATTGGCCGAAGCTTCTCTGCCGAAAAGCAACCGACTGCATCTCGAATTCCTCACGCCTGGATATCGGACCACCAACGCCAGCGCACCCCCCTCAGGCCGTCACGATGGCGAAGAAAGGTGAGCCACAACCCGTCACTCTTCCTCCGCCCATCCACGTCATTTTTGGGCTTTCGCGGCGCGCGAGCCTGCCCCAATCGGCCCCACAATCCCACGAGAGCTCCGCTAACGACGTCTCCTCACAGCAAAGTCCCGCACTATCATGGTGCGCCTCATCTCGATGGCCATGACGGGATACTACCGAACCCTTATGCGACCGCGTGTGCATCGTCCCCTGAGCATGATGAAGTACGATCCGATCGGTACGTTCCGCCCCACGCTCCGCGCAACATCCGGCTAGTGGATAGGAGGAGGGTTCCTCGGATACATTGCGCGAATGGATCAAGGGATGTTAGAGGGAGAATGGCCGCTGACGAGCAACAGTGCGGAAACAGGTCCTCTTCATGGAGCAGAAGCGTGGAAAGAAATAGCGCTCCCTCGTTCCATCACGCACGCACGCACGCGCGGAAAGACATCCCATCGCATACTCCTCGGACACATACCAGCACCAATTATCGACCAATATTACGTGGAGGAATTGAGGAGTTGGAAAGTCGAAGAGGTGGATAAGCGGAATGGGTTTCGACGTCGTGATGCTCTCAGAGCGAGGAGGCATCGAGATATGTATGCATACTGTACCAAATGCATGGGCCGGCGTTATAGATGGATCTTTCTGAATCTCCTTGGACTGATGTACTTTTTTGGAAACGTCACGTCAACTGTCACAATAGCCGCTTTCAATGGATCCGGATTTGTATGAATCACCTCCTGTGACTCTCGTGCTACCTGTTTCCATTTGCATCTTTCCTTTGAGCTGTCGTGTACATACCGTATATCGAGTACTGGTTTCCCGTCACATACATCCATCTGCCTATGTGTAGAGCAAAGACGTCGCGATTCGAGCATGGTGCAGCCAGCTTCAACCGTGTCAACAATCGTGTGTCAGGGTTCACGAGTGTCGGTGCTAACGACAAAAAAGCCCTCGCCGTCGTCAAAACGTCAAAAGCTGCAAGTGGCCACCATCAGAATCAAAGCCCTGCCCTTAAAGATAAATATAAAATTCCGACACGGCTGCAAATTTCCCGCAACGTGGCAACGGCTTGGGATAGCAACCCTATGGGTGACCCAAGAGACACGCTGCAGTATGTGGTGCATATGAATAGGAAGCTAGACGATGGAAATATTATTCCTAACCCTGCAACAATGCATACATAGCTCTACTCATTTCGAACATTCTTATTCTGTTATAGACGCGATTGTTCCGATCTCAGCGAGCGACATATTCACCTGCAACCATTGTGAGAGGCTGCCCGGCGTCTAGGATATCTCCTCTCACATCCTCGAGTTCTTAGCGACCATACCTGGTATGAATGTTCACAAATATTCCTCCCCGGACCACCTGACCGATTTTGCCGCGAATCGATACCACCATGCTTCTTAGTCTCTGCTCAATAGGAACATCGAATTATCTTTCCCTTAGGTAACACCTCCGTAGCTCCGCATGCTTCAGATAGGGGTTCAGCTAATACATCGTATATCTTCTCACGAGACTCACAAAAATGTTGCCATGGGAACCCAACACAAAGCTGGAGAACTGCCTCTTTTTGAGAATGTAGGTATTGTGACACGCCCGTCAACGCATCCTACGCCTCACTCCGTACTGCGCCGGTCGCAGCTCTTTCTCGAAACGCTCAACATCGTCACTGTGCTTCGCAATACCTACGAGTAGTCTGTCAGTAAATGAAAATGCGAGGAAGAGAAATACGAAAACGTACGTCTACTTCGTTTGGGAGCGGCCGAGGAGTGACGCGTTGGCTCGCCCGGATTCTTTTGGGTTTGAGAAGACTGGGCGGTACCCTGAGATGAGTTGGAGCTGCGGTGGCGGGATGCGGTGCCGGACACGGGCACGTTCTTCTGATGTGCCCTAGAATCGACGTCTGGCGGGAGAGATCGTGAGGAGCTTCGATACCGTTTGAAGGACACGGGTTTATGGGCGTGATTCTCGGTGCTCTTACGCTTGCGGTCAGACTTCTGCCCTTGGGATTGTGGTGTGCCGCTGCGCTGACTCGACTGGGAAGTGGCAGTCGCTCCGATGTGGTGACCATACGTCTTCTGTACAGAAGACTGAAGATGAATATAATCAGGAGAGCTTGCGTCCGGTTCGACAGTCGTGCTGCCATTCTTAGGAGTCTGAAATCTAGTATTGGCACTTCGGTTAGCATTGAGATGAAGGGACGGGCTTTGTTCGAAAGGTGCGACTGGCGGTGCGATTCTCAAGGCGGTATTGGCTTGCGACCTTGGACGGTCCTGTGATTGGTACACATGAGGATCATGCTCAAAGACATCAAGAGTCCGGCTGGGTGTCTCAGCAATTCGACGGCGTGGCGGAAGCATATCGCGTTGATGGGTCTTTTGTGTTTCCAGGACTAATATGGGTGCGCCCTTAGCTTCCGGCTCATTCATGTCGACAATGTCGCTGCTTGGTGGATCTGAGAGACTAGACGAGGTGCGTTCCTCCATAGCTTGTGCCTCCATAGCTTGTGCCTCCTGGGTCATGTTGATCTTGAACTGATCAAAGGTCATTGTCAAGCTTGGTTGTGTATCAACCTCAGCTTCGGCGGTATTATTTAGAATGGAAACCCCATCCTCATCCAGCCGCTCGAGGCGACCAAGATCTCCCATCATGTCCTGATCAACATTGTCTTCGACATCTGATATCGCCCAATGTTCGTTGTTATAGGCTTGCGATGATTGCAGTCCAATCGGGACGGGGTCTTGATGTGTGCGGGATGGTCCCATGATACTAAGCACCGAACTGTTTTGCCGATTCACCCTCTTCCGCGGCCGTCCAACATGCGCATTCGACATGTCATGAACAGGTAAGATCGTTGCTGTCGGAGGATCTTGTGGGAAATCGATCGGGGAAGCGAGTTGGTGCAGAGCGCCCTGCCGATGGCGCTCCCGCTCCTTCGCGGCCATCTTCTCTCTGACGAGATCTTCGACCTTTTCATCAATAGTCCTCTTGTGATCTTCAAGCTGCCGATCCTTCTCATCCGCAATGCATTGAGACCTGGCATCTGCCTCTTTCACGGCGGTTTCGGCCAAGATCAAGCGACGCCGGAGTTCAGTGATCTCCTCTCGTGCTATCCTGGTCTGTTCTGTCGTGTCAAGTCGCGTACGCTGCAGCTCTTGCTCCCTCGTCTCTAAAGCGGTTCGCAACTCAGTCAGCCGAGTCTGAACACTGTCCCTTTCGATGGAAAGTCTTGCGTGGGTCTCGTTGAACTTGAACTCGGTAATGTATGATCGATCCACGCTTGCTTCCAAGTCTTGCTTCTCCTTCCGCCATAGCTCAGCTTGGTTCCGTAATTCTTGCACTGTAGCCGCGTCTATCTCGTGTGCCTCAGTTCGAGCGTCCAGTGCTTTCTGAATGGTGCCAACTGTGGTCAGCGTCTCGGCCAACTTCGACTCCATTCGGATTTTCTCCTCCTGCCAGGTCGCAGTCTTGTCCTTCAAAATCGCGTGCTCATTGCATAAGTCCAAAAGCTCTCGCTCCTTGTGTTGATAGTCCACGGTCTTCTGTGCAAGCTGTTGCTTCGAATTCACCAGTGCAGTGGCCAACGTAGATCCTTCGGCTGCAGTCTGGCGGAGCATTTTCAGCTCCTTGTCAGCTTCAGCCTTCGCCTCTCTGAGTTTATCGCTTTCAGAAGATATGGTGCGAAAATCCAGTTCAATGCGTTGCATCTTGTCCCTAGTGAGTTCCACCTCCCGGGTCAGATGGGTTACAGATGCTTCGTACTCGTCCCTCTCTGCTCGTAGGCGATGCATCTCGTTTCCTAAGGAGAGCTCCAAATCTTTGAGTGACTGTCGATGGTTTTCGTCGATTTGACGAGCCTCAGCGGAAACTTCTGGAGCCTGTAGGATATGTTAGAGTGCAATCGGGCCATTGGATGTTGGACTTGCCTTGCGCCTCTGGTTCTGCTGCATCTGTTTTATTTGCTCCATGATCTGGGCTTTCTGCCCGGCCACCAGTTGCTGCTGGAGTTAGCGCGATAACATAACAGCGTTATGAACGTTACCTTTGACTTGGCCACCTCAATCCCCTGCTCTTGTAAACGTTCATTGGCATGATCGAGCTCCATAGACTTGGCTCGTAGGGCATCCTCAGTCTTACTCATCTGATGCCGCAGGTTCGTCAATTCCTGCTCAAGTTCCGACGGCTCGGAGTCGTGGCCAATCGTGGTCCCTTTGAGGTCAAGAAGCTCCTGCTCCAGCTGAGCGTATCGTGACCTGAGATCATCTTCTTTCTGACGATGGCCATGTATGTGCACTTCAAGTTGCGCGCAACACTCCTTTTGCGCGTCAATTTGCTGTGTGAGGATTTCATTGGCATGTTCCGCTTTGCGATAATCGGCAACAGCTTCATCGTACTTGAGGACTTCAGAGCGGAGATTCTGTACTTGATCGTAGATGTAACTCTGGAGGTCTTCGAGAGGAAAAGAATCTACTTGCACGGAAGTAGCCATCGCATCAAGTTTCGTCCCGATGCTATTGTAATGTCAGCACTGTCAATCTCGCTTTAAAAAAGACTCACCTCTTGTGAACGGCACGAAGCATTCCCTCGGCCTTTTGAAGATCCTTGGCCGTGAGGAATGGAGTTGTTTGGAGGCCATGGAGAGCATCAAGACACTGCTTCAAGCGGGCATCTCGCTCTTCTTCGGCAGTAGTGTTGTCCAAAGATCCTTGAATGTTCCCAAGTTTTTCGGAAAGCGCGTTGCGGCTATTCTCGACATGCTTTTGTAAACAATTCAGGGTTGGCATGATCTGCTGCTCAAGCACAGAGCGCCACTTCCTCTCTTCCTTGTAAAGACTATGCTGGTTGCATAGTTGCTCGGCAAGCTCTACCTTTTTTGATTCTGAAATGACCAGTCGGGTGTAACAGTCGTCGAGTACCGACTTCATGTTCCGTCGAGTTCTGTCAAAAGAGTCCAGCGTAGTGTGCAATTGATGAATCAGAGTCGACTTTTCACTCTCAATCTCGGCGATTTTCTCCATTAAAGTGCGACTGCAAGACCGTTGGTGATCTTTAACTTGCCCGTTGATTCGACTGTAATCTTGCCCTATGCCGTTGGCATGTTTTGCCAGTGTTGTGACCTTCGCCTTCATCTCTTTAACTTCGCCTTGAAGCCTTGCGGTTTCCTCTTTGTGGCTTTGGATCACATTGTCTTGGTATCCGATTGTTGCCCGAAGCGAAGAAATGGCGGTCTCATGCGCTTTCGTATTGGAGACGGTAGCGTCGCGAGCTTTGCTTTCTGTAGCACCTAGGGCTAGGTGTAGCATCTTAACAAACGCGTCGTTCTCAGATGACAGCGTGGGAAGACCAGGGTATCCAAGCTTCGGGGGAGGAAGACGTGATGCACCTCCCGTCCGTGACTTCTTTCGTGCCTTGTTGATGCGCTCAGTATTATGTGAGGAAGTCTGATGGAGTCTACCTTCAAACATTCTGCGATCGATGCTATCGTCGATGTTGTCATGGTGGGAATCATGCCCTCCCTGATGATCGACTTGAGAGACATTCTTGGGACTAAGAGGCGGGAGCTGCCGATGCTTGAACTGCGCCGTGCCGGTCGCAACTTGATCTTCGTTGTCGTTGATAGCAGAGACAGCTGCATCTGTCGAACGGTGTGATGGCGGCGGAGCTAGCGGGACCTCTTGCTCATCGTTATGGATAGGAAAGGCTTTGTCTGTCGAGCGGTGCGCTGGCGGTGCAGCTTGTGAGAAACCCTCCCCTTTGTTGATGACTCGAAATTCCGCTTTTGTCCGAACACGTGGTGGTGGCGTAGCCGGTGCGAACCCTTGCTCGTGCTCTTGCTTTTGCTTTTGCCGACCCATTTCTCGGTTGTTGGAACATGTATCTTCAAGCTCCTCTGGGTAGGTCTTACCCTCAGCTTGATTCCCCTCGCGTTCATTACAGTGGATTATAACATCTGCTTGACCACCCTCAAAAGGCTTCGAATGTGTTGCACCGTCGAGAGAGCCATTTTTTACCCGCTCAAGACGGAAGGACTCAGCCGGTGCGTTCGGAAGAGCATCGGGTGCAGCCTGCTCACTACGTCGTTGTTGCACAGGATACATAGTTCCATGTCTTGACCTCGGGGGCCAGGCCCTTTTAAGATCCTGTCCTTGCTTGTGACCCTGTCCCTTCTTTGTCTTTCTGGCGGACGGCCATTTCGAGGTTGTAGCAAAGTCTGAGGGTGGGTACGGATGCCTTGCTTTGACCGGACTCACTTCAGAATCTGAAACGCGACTAGCCCTGATGCTTGGTGAGTTCTTGGGCAACTTGAATTGGATTTTAAGAAGGGACTTACTCGTCAATGCGAAAATCTTGGACTGCTGGGTGAGAAGCAATGTCGGGGACACTATCCTGCACCCGATGAGATGGATTCTCCAAGATACGGTGCTGGACCGGATGAATATTGGGCTGAGCGTTGCCTTTGCCATTCTCGATCTCCGGGAGTGTCGGGGTTGGCGGCTCTTCCTCCTCCTGTGCCGAAGAGATGAAAACCTCCAGGTTTGCTTGAGGGACACCCCGCTCGTTGATCTCGGCAGTGTCATCTACACGAGTGAGGTGAGTAAGGCTGGGAAGTAGCTCAGGGAGCACATAATACCTACGTTCATTTGCTGCCGCCACAGGCTCCGGAGCAGTGAATACTACAGCAGACACGTTTGAGTTCAAAACTGGTGCCGCATTGAGCTGCGGTATCTGTGTCGAAGTAGCCTTTCGGGCAGGTTTGAAGAAGAAGTTGGAGGGCGGTGGCAACGGCTCATTGCGGCTTGGCCTGGAGAGGAATTGGACGTTTAGCGGAACGCCTGGTGCTTCGTGACTCTTGGCAACATGGTTACGCGAAAGTAGAGCAAGACTATTCGGACTCATAGGGTGGTCCGATCCGCTGTCACCAGGTCGAAGATCGTCGCCAAATTCGCCCGTATCGACCTTGCCATGTTGAAGCTGTGTCTCTGGGATGACAACGTCACTGCCGGGCACCTGAATGTGACTATTGTGCTCGGTGCGTTCATCATCCGTGGACTCAACAAGCACTTCGTTTCGGAGGCGTGACGATTTGTGAGGCCGAGTCGGTGGCTTCCCCTTGGGGCCCGCCCACTCCGACATGGTAGGGGTGAGTGTGTGCAAGTGCACCAGCAGTCGCTGACGGTATGAGAGAAGGTTTATGTGAGTAATATGGGTGTAGTGAGACGTGATGAGAAGGTGGGCTGGTGGCATAGAGGGAGAGAGTGAGTGACGAGAGACGCGATGGCAAACATCCCACCTGCCGCCGTAGGAGGAGGAGGAAGTCGCGATGGCCCATCGCGACGACTGATCTCACCAAGATCTCAACACTGTCGCTGGACTCGTGACAGGCGCATTGCAGAGTGTATGAAGTAAGAGACGAAAGCGACGGAATTGCACCGAAGTCTAACAAAGACTCGGTTTGAATGTGGTGATGATACAGTATGCCTGCACTCTACCGACAGTGCAACATCATACTCACCGTTTGAGGCATACTCACCGTCTGAAGTCGAAAGGCGGGGGCTTTTTCTTTTTGGACGGTTTACCTCACTCTCCAGTTGCCGCTGTCTTCTTTCGTTTCGACGTGCAAGCGCCGCGATAGAGATCCTGCGATCTGCGAGCTCCCATACCAACAGCGACCCTGCTCCATCGATGCATTCTATGCGTAGTCGTCCTACGGCTTCACCACGCCGCAACCAACGTGCTGGTTGTCGGCTCCGGCTGCTCCCGAACTGCAAAGCCGGCTACAAATACCACGGGAATAGGCAATGCCGACAGCACTCATATACCTGTGCCAATCACCCGAACAAGCTCCCTACGCCACCATGTGTCTACAGGCCACGCCTCGTCGTTTGTCACAAGTCGGCTCTGGCCCTGGTGCCGAAACCACGCCATACCCAGACTGCCCAGCGCTTACAATAAATCTCCGGCCAATCAGCAGCGCCAGCGCACCCCTGCCCGCTGCACTGTGATCGCGCCCACGACGCTCCGCAACATCATACGCGCCGGCCACATCCCTCATCTCACCAATCCCAAGATAGAACGACCCCAGGCTCCCCTAATCTGAGCCAAGTCTCCCGAATTAAGATGCGCGACGCGGCACTTACCCGGTCTTGTCACACTTTAGGCTCACGGTTAACCGCCCATGTCGCGGGGTCATTGAACGGGCAGCGCAAATATAGAGGTGAGGCCTCGCTGATGTGAGTTCACATCTGACCATCCGATCCTTCTTTGTACAATACGGGGCTGCGCTCTGCACAATCCTATAACACGCGATTGTGGTCCGCTCTCGTACTACCCGACTGCAATCTAAATCCTACACTGCATCACCGCTTCGAGCATCATGGGACGTTCTCTTCTATCATATTGGCTCTTACCCCTCTTCTTCCTGGCGCGGCAAGCTGTTGCTCAAGCGACGACGACAGACCCAGCAGCTCCTCAGAAGTCAGCAAACACGGGATACAATGGCGGCGACGACAATCCCCAGGACCCAAGCGATGCGGGAGCAGAAGGCACTTCAAAGGGTGCCTTCAACCTCTCCAAAGGTGGTCTCGCAGCAATCATTGTAGTAGCTGTTCTCGTGGGCGTCCTCGGAAGTAAGCATCAGTACACAGTCCCAGCATCCTCGAATCATAGCTAATATCGTGTCTAGTCGGCTCAGCAGTACTCTTTTGGCTCGCGAAGAAACGCCAATGGGACGTCCGCCAATCCATCCGCCGCGCCTCTCGTCGCATGACAGGTCGTTCAACTACAGATGTTTCCTCCAAGCGCCAGAACCGACGAACAGGTGTACGACTCCAATCTCCTCAGCGACCAGACCGCAAGCCCCAGCAGGAACGCGACCTCGAAAAGGGTGCGCCTCACAGTAGTATGAGACCGACAACTAAAACGACCATCACAAGCACCTTTGACGTCGATACACCTACTCCGACAGGCTGGAAGGCGTCAGTGCTAGGGGGAAAGAAGTGAAAAGAGATGGATCGGTATATGCCAGCACTTTTCCCTGTGAAACGATTGTATCAGTCCGCTGCGAAACAACAGTAGAACATTGCCTATTGTGCAGATCGGAACCCAACCCTCGCGCCCGGCGGCTGTACCGAGAAGGTCTCGACGACCTTCCCAACACTTCGCACCTACCAACAAGCTTTCCGGTAGATGCTTGACGGAACATCTGGATCCCGGCAATCCTTTAGTGTCCAGCGTTTCCTGTCTATACTTCATTGAGTTCATGATATCCACATTACCTGACGATTAAGGGGCGACAGCGGGCTGCTGAGGGAGTTTTGGGCCGGCTTGCGACAACTTAGAAACAGCAGCCTTGATATAATGGCTTGCACTCCAATACTATCCACCATTCATGACATCTGCTTCTTGAAGACTTTGTTTCGTCCTTCCCGAGCACAGCTAATGGAGATCAAGCAATGAGTACTTTAGCGCCCAACGATAGCACCTGAACCTTTTCGCGCCGAAGTCACAACGTTTTCCTAGCACATCTTTCAGCCAACCGAAATTCTAAACGAGATAACTACAAACAAGCCACAGCGCCAAACGTCAGTAGCCGCCCATGCTGCCCCCGCCCATGCCACTCCGCCCATGTGCTCCGTACGGACAAGCGCACTCTTGGTTTCAGGGAGACATGCTACGTCTCGCCCTTACATGGGCGGGATGGGCCGTGGCGGTGTAGCGTGTGAGTACTGGGTTGGCTATGTCGACGTGTGGCCCTCTCCTCGAGGCGTTATTCCGCTCATGAACCAGGGTTAACAATTCTTGGGAATCGTGATTGTCATCGAGCCGATATAGGGTATCTCGATCACGAGTGGGTTGTAGTACCAATTCCGAGGACCGCAAGTTTAGTTTCGAGGCGAATGGGACATTGTGAAGCAACAATGCTGACATATGTGAGGCGCCAACACCAGACGAACGCATACATCATGCCCTCAGCAGAAGACACTGTGACTGACGTGTTCAATGCCAAGGCGAATCGATTCCAGACAGACCTGAATGCCATCTCGAGTCGTACGATGCATAAACACCACTAACATCTCAATTTACTCTTGCTTGTAATCAAGGATGGGGGCTTTACCTAGCAACAGGCTCTATAGGCAACGGTGTGCAACTGCGTTACACATTGTCTATCCCACTTCCACAATGCGCTAGCATTCGTCCTCTTCCAACATAAAACGGTACTATTTGCAGATGATTCTCCAGCACCAAACTATCCCCCTTGATATCGGGGCGACTCCACGTTCAACTGACTCTGCAAAACCACCCCATAGCACATGGTGCTTACTACGAACTTCAATAATCACACCAAACCCAAACGTGAACAATACAGCTACCACCATGTCCCCAAACCTAATCCACCCCCGTGCCGCCGACCTCAACAACCTCACCGACTCCCAACTCCACTCCCTCGTCGCCGACGAACACCGTCGCCATTCCTTCCCACCATGGTACGTTCTCTACATGATCTGGCTCTTCTTCATGATTGCCTTCGGCATCTCAAATATGTTGCCACCACGCCACTGCATCTCACATTACCTGCGTCTTCCGGATCGGTTGTTTCGGTGGACGCCGGGGAAGCAGAAGTTTGACTTGGAGTGGGATGTTAAGGAGAATATTTGAACTGAGGAAGAGCGGCAGAGGAGAAGGACTCTTGCGTGGCAGGTTGCTGCGGCTTCGCCAAAGGTGTATAGTGGTCGGATGTGGTTAGGGAATGAGATGGAGGAGATTGAGTTAAGGATGTTGACGCCTATGGAGAGATCGTCTCGAAGGAGACCTGAGCAAAATCAAAATCAAAAATCGAAGCTTCTTCGACTACATCAACGACTTGGCCAGCTCATTCTCCTTACGCCGTGTAAAGAGCAGTGTCGGAGACAGATGTCGTCCGTGAGAACGCGTCGTGCTAGCTAGCCTTTTTTGCGAAATTAGAATGACATTCAACCATCAATAATCAGGCTCCTATGATCGATGCACTATGTGAAAATAACGAATCAAAGGTAGTCGACATGTGATAAACTCGTTCGGAGCGAGGTGAAATGCGCAGTCACATGAGAGACGCGCCGAACATATTGAAAGCACGGACCCAGTCGCGTCTTCCGGTGTACTCAACCCCTCCCACCAACAATACTTACTCTCTCATCTCGCCATTCTCCAGCTCGAAAACCCTCAGCATGCCTCCCCGAAACCGCATACCAGCAGGACCAGCGTCCAGCCGCTCATCTGTTGCGCCCACACCCGCACGACGCCCCGCCGCATCCTCCGACGAACTTCCGCCATACAGGAAACCATCACACCCACTGAACACGAAGGCGCAAGACCACATTCGTGCGCTCAATGGCCGCTCTATAACATATCTGAAAGAAAACAGTAAGAAATCTGGGGATCTCATCACTACTGCGGCGGGGCTTATCAACGACAAGCTACGTGAGCGAGAAGAGGCTATGGAGAGGAGGCGCAAGAGATGGGAGAGGGGCATACATACTGAAGATCAAGAAGAGGAGGAGGATATGACAGCGAAGCTGCAGGAGCAAGTCGAGGAGGCCACTAAGCGGCTTGAGGAGAGCATGCGCGCTGTCATCGATGGAGGTGAAGCTGCACAGCGCATCGAACAATCGTTGATGTATCTGCGTGAGCATGCCCCGGGACAACTAGAAGCTGAGTACCAGACACAGATGTCCCAGCAGCAGTCGCAGCGACGGCGACGGACACAGGACTCCGACGGGGACGACGGAATGGGTGAAGAGAACGAGCTCGAAGATCCGACCCCTGGCCCCACACCGCTCGACGGGTCACGTCCAGTCCTTACTGGCATCAGCGAGATCTTCAACGACCGCCAGACCAGCAAGAAGGACGAATATACTTCCATCTCACTCGTCGGCCGCTACTCCAAGAACGACGCCTACGTTCGCTTCAAAGAAATGGTCCACGACGCGAAATACCCACAAGACAGCGCTCCTCCACTTCCAAAGGCAGACACATGGTTTACCGATGGAGGATCACCCGCACCTGGCACCACGCAACTGGGCGGCCATGATGACGACGACGACCTTGTGATAGACAAAGAGAGGATCAGCACGAGGTGTCCGTTGACCTTCCAGCAGTTCAAGGAGCCCATTACCAGTGACAAATGCAAACACACCTTTGAGAAGAACGCGATTCTAGAGATGATCAGGAGTAGCAACACGAGGGTCGGAGGTGGAGCTGGACGAGGCGGGGCAAAGGCCATTGTATGCCCGCGCACCGGATGTGATCAGGTTTGTTGTCTACCTCATCGTGTCATGTACCTCTACTTACATTCCTGCAGATGCTGGCAGCGACCGACCTCCACCACGACCCGATTCTGGTGCGCAAGATCAATCGCCTTCAAGCGCAGGCAGCAAGGGTCGCCGAGGAAAGCGACATGGACGAGGACGAGAATGAGGATGAAGAGGTACAACATCGGGGCTCGCAGAAGGTGCGCAATGGGAATGTGAAGGTCGAGCCGCGGTCGTCTCGATTGCAGGCCTCGGCTACATAGAAACCGGCGATGAATGCGATTGTCGAAGACAAAACGGGAAGCCAGGCTGTTACTCTTCGGACTGGATGTTATTGAGTAACATTGCGTGCCAAAATCTCATCAAGTCTGATTGCTGGGAGGCCGAGTGAAACATGCCTCCATGTACTAGGCTCAGTAAATCACCCTTACCCTACACTCCACATCCCGCCCAACCTCCGCCCGCCCTAGCTTACCTGGCCTTTTAGCATACCTCACGGCTATTCCACGGCTATGTATCGACCCGATTGCCTCGCCCCTTACACAGTCCGCTTTGACTATCGTGTACATCTCTCGCAGGTACTTCTCGGCCGCGGCGCGGATACCGGAGTAGCAAAACCACACCTACCGCACCTAGGACTAACGTTCCCCCGCCGCATGCTCACATGTCGAGCAGTTCGTCTTGCACTTGCAGACGAGAACGCGCTATTTGTTGTTGACCCAACAAAATGATGATGTTAGGGTGTAGATATGGCGGACGCGCATCGTACAGATACGGCCGGCATTAGGTGCGGGTGTGGCTTGGGGGTACGTTGTTGGGGATTGCTTGAGGTGCGTTTCACATGTCTGCGATATGAAGTGGGATGTTTAAGCCATACGATTGGTTCTGCAAGCTAGATACCGTGGACAGAGGTTGCGGTTGTGGTGTTGACATGTAGAAGCTGGTTCCCTTCCGGGAAGGGCTACGTCATGGCTCAACCTCGGATACCACATCGTGGCTGCGGACCCGCAGAGACGACCAAATAGTATCGTCTTTGAGAGATGTGCCTGGCGATCATTCACGACTTCATATTCACCCTGTGGCCGTCAATTCGCGATGAAATTGGACCAAACCATGTCAATGTTGAGCGCCATACCAGCATGCCAGCGTGCCAACGTTCCAGTGTTCCAGCATTCCAGCGTCTCAGCGCGCCAGCGTCCCTGACGACATGCGACAGCTCCCCCTCCCGGCGTACCGGAAAGGAACCCAGCGGCCCGCCCAGAAGCCTCCCAGAGCAAGACAGGGCTACGCAAATACTTGGACTCAATTGCCGTCTGGCTGATTGGCTCACCAAAATGGTGGTACAACGTCACTCGCAGTCGCAGGCCGTGACCCTTTGTGCGGGGTGCGGCCAACCAGAAGGAGGGGAGGATGAGACGAGACGAGAGAGGGGTTCCGGTCGAGCTTGAACATCTCACATCTTGGGCAGGCCGTCTCTTAACCCTTAACCAACCTCACCGAGCTCTCTGTTCTACCGTGCAATCGCTCTCCGCGCAGCATCGTGTGCTGCCCCGGTTTTTGTTGCCCATTGAGCTGAGCTGCTCGCTTCCGGCCAGGCGTGCTCCGCTCCACTCCTCCGCGCGATATCGCTTGCTACCCGACCCCACCACCCGTTCGGCAAGCTGCGAAACTTGGCGCGGGCGTACGCTTTGCGCGCGAGGTGCGTATCCTCACTTTTGAGCGTGGTCCAGCAACGTGCCTTCCATTTGACGCGTTGCGGGTTTTCTCGGGATGTGAGAGTGGCATTGGTCGGCTCGGAGCTATCGTGCATCGCAAATTTAGGGTCCGATGCGCTGGGCTTGGCTGGTACCCACTCCGGTACCATGTCATTACGGCCGCGGCTGTATGAGCAAGAGAAGAGCTTGGGATACCTGCGGCTGTTGGCGTCGCGGGTACGCTGTGGAGAATGATGGGAGTGGTGCTTGCATTTGCTTCTTAGACTGACCTTCATCCTCTTCGTTTTGGTCTTGTTTCTCTGTATTCACGGTTGGACTTGATTGCTGGCACTCTTTCTCTCTCTTATCTTCCATACTCACCAGCATTCGTGTGGACGTGTCTAACAACCATGTCAACGACAGCAACCGCAACCTTCAAAATGCCCGCCTCCCGCGCCCTAGACTCCGCAAAACAAACCTCGGAATCCGTCATTACAGAAACCTCCGCCGCCATGAAGAACGCCGCCGAGAACCCAAAAGCCGCCACTTCAACATTCCTCCACACACCCTTCATGCGGGCAGCGCTGCCATTCATTAACGGCGGTCTTGCTGGTATGACTGCTACCACTGTCATCCAGCCAGTCGACATGGTAAAAGTACGGCTACAGTTGGCTGGGGAGGGTGTAAAGACTGGCCCAAAACCTACACCCGTGGGTGTCCTAAAGGATATTGTGGCAAGCGGAAAGATTATGGACTTATACACAGGCTTGAGCGCCGGGCTGCTTAGACAAGCTGTATACACGACTGCGCGACTCGGTTTCTTCGACACCTTTATGAAGACACTGACCGCCTCGGCCGAAACCAAAGGCACGAAAATCGGCTTCAAGGAGCGCGCCGGCGCCGGTCTAACAGCTGGAGGTCTTGCAGCCATGCTCGGAAACCCCGCCGACCTCGCCCTCATCCGCATGCAGTCCGACGGTCTCAAACCCGCCGCCCAACGCGCGAATTATACCTCTGTCGTTGACGCACTAGCCCGCATCGCCAAAACCGAAGGCGTAACGCGATTATGGGCCGGCGCCTATCCGACCGTAGCCCGCGCCATGGCGCTCAACTTCGGCCAACTCGCTTTCTTTTCCGAAGCGAAGAACCAGCTAAAGGGCACCTCGCTATCGAGCCGGACACAAACGTTGACCGCGTCGGCGGTTGCGGGGTTCTTTGCGAGTTTTTTCAGTCTGCCGTTTGACTTCGTGAAGACGAGGTTGCAGAAGCAGACGAGGGGGCCTGATGGGACGTTACCATACAAGGGCATGTTTGATTGCTTTAAACAGGTTGCGAAGGATGAGGGGATGTTGAGGTTTTACAGAGGATTCAGCACATATTATGTGCGGATTGCGCCGCATGCGTAAGTTTTGATGTTACTCGAGATGATGGGATGGTTTACTGACTTGAAATAGGATGGTGACGCTCATTGTCGCGGATTATCTTGGTTTCATTACCAAGTAACGAAATGGCCTGGAAGCCAAGGACCAGAGAGACTCGAAGTATTTTATGGAGGGAAATGACGTTGGGTGAAATGGACGAGAATTCTTATACCTACTCTAGGCAGTGTCAGGCTGATAGGGATCTTTTTCGCGGCGTTCTGCGGCGTTTGTGTGGCGTACAAGGAAGAGAGCTATCTTTTCTTGTTGGATGGGAACTGGCAACGCTCGTGCCAGGTGCCCTTTCCCCAGAACATGATATGTACATAACGGATTAACTTCTCAACGTGCATCTGCTCCTTGTGTATCAATGTTGATGTGAATGGGCGAAAAGGCTGTGGAGTTCTAATTGTTCGACGCTACCTTGCGGCTGCACTTTTACGTTCCATTGGCGTTTTGGCACTAGTTACGCTTTCCGATTCTTGTTCCACATCTGTAAGGGTTGAAGTGAAAATCAAATTCAGCTCTGGATATTGCAGCCTTTCCAATCTCAAATTCGATCTGTAGTATTCGGGAGTTGTACGTGGCGCGCTAACCACGAAACAGGCTTAGTGTCGGGAGGGGGTTGTGTAACAGCACTCATGTCCTCTCTCTCCTCGATGACCTCTCTCCTTCCCTCACGATAACCATCGTCCGTCACACCCAAAGATATCATCTTCCACAAGATCTTTCCATTCTTCACATCTAGCCGACTCTTCCATTTTCCACAGTTATTGAACCTCGAGTTCGTGACTGCGCGTCCACATCTTCCATTGAGCCTTGTCCATTTCCCAACCGCAAGAGACACAATAAGCCACGGATCTTATGGAGCTCGATCCCGCGCATCAATCCGGCATGGCCAATAAGGATCAGCAACCATTTCGCCTGCTCGATCTACCAGGCGAGATTAGGAACAAGATCTATCAGGCTATCCTCTGTTCCTTCGAACCAACCCCTACACAAGCGTCCGCAAATGCCGTTCTTCAGAGCCACGACCCAAGCCAAAAAAATCTCTGCACCGTTACCCATTCCACGGAGACCGCCATTTTACGCACTTGCAAACAAGTGCACCACGAGGCTTACGATGTCATGATCAAGACGAATCAGTTCATCAAAGTCACAACAATTGATATCACCATGTCTTCATTGTTGCTATCTTTCCAAATCCCCATCGTCACACTGGACCGTGAGCACACGGAACAGTTCCATGGCTATATCATGTCTCTCACTATATCCCCAACAATCAGCGGTTGGGTGGGCGAGCCGCAGGATTTGGACGTTGAGTCCGAGGACGATATGGCAGACTGGGATGAGGATGTCTTTGCTCCGTCTGCAGGCACAGGACCACGCTTCAACTTCATGATCCTGGGCCGGGATTGGGAAGCATTTTGTGCCATGCTTGGGTGGGCGGATGTGTGTATCGAAGACTTCAGCAAGGCGGTAAAACTCGTACTCCATGTACACGCGTGTGCCGCCGAACCCAGCGATTTACCCGTATACAAAGCCTCTATCGCCGACTTCTTCACCAGAAAGCACCAAGAAGCTCTGCTAAAACCCTTCCATACGCAAATCTCTGGCTTTATGACTGTCAGCATCACCGGCGCTGTTGATGACGATCTTGCACAGAGTGCTATTGCTCAGGTCCGATGCCCCCTGTATACCGATCCGCAAGCCATGTTCCGCGATTTCCATGCTATCAAAGCATCAGCTGACGCCCTGTACACCGCTCGAGACTTCATGGGCGCCACAGCAAAGTGGTCCGTTGCGATTGTGCAACTAAATCGCATACACAGAAGCTCATCGTGGCGATCCCTTCTTAGAAATGGGGGCCGGGACTTCGCCTCCGCCTTCGAAGGCCTCTACTTCACTACCTCGACGGATTGCACGCAGGAGAAGCTTCGCAAGATGCAAATTCCCAGCACGCCTCCCGCCACAGTCATTGCCCTAGGATTGGAAGTAATACAAGCTTGGGGGGACTACAACCATATGAGCGACAACTTGAAGCACAACGGCTCTTCGTATACGCCCCCAGTGGTGCTTCAAATCAGGTACGCCTATAATCTCGCTCTGTGCTTGAGGTTGATGAGCGTGTCATCGGACAGTGCCGAGTTCTCCTCAAATACTCTTCGTCGCGCGGGTGAGTTGATCGTTGATGCGTTGCGGCTTGCGGGACCGCATGATGTTGTGATCATGAGGGAGGTACAGCTTATCAGGGCGTTGACGGAGGAACACCGGGCGAGAACTTACTAGTTTGGGCGGCGCCTGGCTGGGTAAGCGGCGTATCGGTTCTGTATGTGGCGCTGTAAAAGGATTTCGTAACTATCTTCTCGTGCGTCACAATTCATCTCAGCTCCACATTTCTCAATTTCATCTCCACAGACTACCTTTTCGCTACATCTCCTATTCCTTCTAACACCCACTCACGGAGAAGAGAGTCTCCAGTTTACGGTATGGGGGATGGTTTTGGTATCATGACTTGGCTCTACATGTGAATTGGCCTGTGGGAAACGGTAGTGGGAGAAAAGAGATCAGAAGATGGATGAATGGGGAGAATGGGAGAATCACAAGTTAAGGTGTAAAGGAAAAGATGCAAGGGGTAAAGTTGAGGAGGAAAGGGGAGAAGAGAGAAAGGAAGTTGTAACGCGAAGGAGAGGGGGCAAAAGAAATGCTTGAGCGAAGCATGGTAGAGCAGATGGAAGTATTGGAAGGGTCTAAATTGATCACCATCGTCATTCGTAGCCCCTACAGCTCCATCATCCAGCCTACACACCACGACCTTGACCGTTGAGAATTGTCATTATCATCGCACCCGCCCACCCCCAATATCCTGCCCCAGTCGATATCCACTAATCTTCTCCCACTCCACCTTCTGCCTCGTAACCGGCAACTGCCTCCTCAACGCCTTGAAAGCGCCCTCACTCAAACTAGCAAAGGCCTTATTCAGATCCTCCTGATACCTTCTCTCGGCGGCTGCAATCTGCTTGACCACTTCGCCCGCCCCTGCCCCACCTCCGACCGTCACAGAGACGTCCTTATTGGTGAGCAACCGCACATTTCCATCTTCGTAGTAGTGTACATCGACTTTGATAGCGCCGGTGAGCGAGCCGCTGCTGGGATTGTAGATGTAGGATGAACGCCAGCGGCCGTTCCAGTAGTTGCTGGGGGAGTACTTGTTTGCGACTGTTACAAGGGCGATTTGGGAGTCGTCTTCGATAGGATAGACGCCGGTGCTGGATTTGGGGTAGTGCTCTGTTGTGTGTGTGCTGAGGCTCTTAACGAGACTCTTCCTACACCACAATCGTCAATTAGCATGCACATCAATTCTGCCGAGTATGATGAAAGGCTGGGCATAATGGAGCGGGTAATGGCGTACACTAGATCCTCATGCCTCGACTCTATCACGTAGGACTGCACCGCACTCGCCTTGCCCGTCGCATGATCAAACGCGAAAGAGCTCTGGCTCTCTACATCGTAGTACCGCCCCTCACCCAACGAATTGTACAGGCTAACCAGCACCTCCGCACTACCACCAGGGAGCTTCGTAGTGGTGAATTGCTCCTCGTTGTATTTCTCAAAAGCGGGGGCGAGCTCGCTGGTTACAGCGTCGTCGCCGAGGATAGATTTGACGGCTGGAGAGGGTCAGGTCATGTCGTGATTCGTGACTTTGAAGGGGGATCATAGATATAGGGATCTCGACGAGAAAGCGCGCTTGGAGGGCGTACCTTTTGTGACATCTGCGAGCTATAGAGTGTTAGTATGGCTCAAGTGGGGTTGTTGTTAGACGCAGCTTACCTCGCCTGGCGGAGCGCTCTCCACGAAGGAGGAGAGGGCCGCTGTTCTGGACATGGTGTATTAATTGGCCGAGGTGACTGCTGTATTCGGTGCAAGAGCGCTCCTTTCGGTTGTTTGTAGCCTGAGAAAGCGGTACGCCGTTCGGAGGTTGGAGTCGGAGCTGACACGCGAGACGGGCTTGGCGGCGGGGTCTACGAGCAGGGGCCAGCTGCCCCCACTATCATCGTCACTTACCATGGCGATCATTTACACGTATATGCAATCTGTAGTACGGTGGTAGTCAGAGGGTATCCCACCCTTCGCGACTCTTCCCATGGTCTCATTAAAAGTACTAAAGCCGTGATATCCCTTCCCATCCAGTTCTCAATCCCTTACAAACGCCGCGCTCAACAACAGGACCAAACAAAACACAACTCAACGTAACATACAAGAAACCCCCTTACACCTCTACCGGGCTCATTCAATACTCATCTTCATAAGCCCATCACTCGTATCCGTCATACCCTGCAAACCAACCCTCTTAGGACCCAGCGATGGCGTCATGCTCATACTACCTCCACTATTAGACCTCTCGCCAGCAGCATGTCCGCCCGCAGAAGGTTCCCGATTGGGCTTCGCTGAAGAACCCCACGAGCCGCCGTCGCGGTTTGCAGGAGACTGTGATAACACCGGGCTGTTGTGCGCGCTCACTCCTGGCGACACAGCTCGCCGTTTGATCGAGTGGTAGTCGAGATCGTCGTCGCGCCGCCGTTTGCTCGACTTCTTCAAGCCGTCGGCTGCGGTTAATGGCGCTAAGGGCTGTGGTGTCGACGATCGTGATATATACCCGGAATGGTTGTTCGAATCGGACACGTTGGCATTATTGGCTGACGTGGACGACATGGAGGGCGAGTCCATGTTTAGATCCTCGCTCATGGCTGAAGAGCCAGCGCGTGGGAATGCGGGCGGAGGCGTAGTCTGAGCCAGCGGATCGCGTTGCCAAAACCCCAGGCCTCTGCCGTTCATTGTCCTGGGAGGTCCAAATGCACCGAAGAGGCCTTTGGTAGTGACGCTGTCTAGGCTCATGACGCCCTCGTTCTCCTCCTCAGGCACGCCTTCAAGCGCTCCTTCAAGGCCAGGGACTGTAGGTAGTAATGATGGTGATGACTGTGCGGTGAGAGAAGGCTCCGCATCACTCTCCCTCACTTGACGAATGATTTCGGCTTCGCGGCGGAATTCGCTATCGACGGGCGCAGCCTCTTCCCATAGCTCCGCCTTGATGCGACCAAATTGTCTCGATTTTGGCTTTCATTGTTAGCTTCGCTGATCGAGATATACTTTGGTAATCACTTACCAGCAAGTTACCCCTCCGCGTGACAGGTCTGCGCACCACACCTGGCGTCTGCGGCATGGCGACGGATTCATCCCCACTATCATTGCCAGAAGAGATGTGTAGATCGTTCGTGAACAGCGACAAGCTCTCTCTTCGCGACCCCGGCCCCGACCCCGACCTCCGCATCACGGAATCTCTCGCAAAGAGTCCCTCAGCCTTGCCATTCGGCGGGGACGCAGGTCCAGGGCTCGGCATAGAGCTTTGTCCGCTCGCAGAACTTGAGCTCTTCCTGCTGCGGCCCTTTCGCAACCTTGCGCGTTGTATGCTCATAAATGTGGGCATGCCTCCAGGTGAAAACATGTTCGACCATGTGCCGGTATTGTTGCTCGCAGAATGTCCTCCAAAAGGCATGTTGTGCTTCGTCGTTTGCGGAGTCATGAGCATCGGGTCATCGTTGTCGTCCGGGTCCATCGGGTCGCCTTCGTCCGACTCACTACTAGAGTCGTCGGTCCCAAGCATGTTCATGCTCCCTACGGAGCTCGATGCAGCCGTTCTGTCCCCGTTCCCCCACGCCCCATGCATGTTCACATTGGGCGAATCCATCGCCATCGAGTTTCCCCGCGGCTTCCTCGATGGGATCATCATGCCCTTTTGTGTGATAGTTGGAGAGGAATCGGGCGAGGATTGCTCGGCAAGTGTAGAGTGGTGGAGATTTGTACACGCTCTTGAGAACTCGGCGCCGCGTGATCTGCGAGGTAGGAGGGAAGCTGGCGAAGCGTACGTATTTCGGGCATCTAATTGCGGTGAAAGCGGAACGCGCGCTGCGAAATGCGCGGGGCTGGGCATAGGTGGTTCTCGTGCCGGCATCTGCAACGACAACCCTCTGGAGAGGAAGTCGGGTCTTCTGGGGGTTCGCGGGCTTGAGACGATGGTGTGATCATCTTTGGAGGCACGAAGGGGTTCGCGGAATTTGGGGCTAGGTCTGCGTAGGCGACCAGGTCAGCAACGCTCTCAGGTCTTCAGAGGGGGAATCTGTCGTCTTGGGCTCGTTGCCGCGCTTCATTGAGAAGAACAACGCCGTCTGAGATGGGGACAATCTGCCTCGCAGTCTACGTACTCGAGATGCGGTGTGCTGTCGGACAGCGATCTGGCCTTGGGCGACTTCAGTTTCTGCGGCGTGCGTACCGTCTGGCTGCCAGATGCAGCGTCGTCGGAATCATCGCCTGATCCACCTCTGCCTATCATGCCAGACGGCCTGATCGGATTCAACATGTTGGCGAATTGGGGTTATGGCAGTCGCGAGTCTCGAACTCAGACATATTAGGTATATACAGATGGGTAGACGTAGTCGCAATCAAATGATGCTGTAGGCTTGACGTTGGGGTGAATGTCTAAGCGCTCCCCGCTCCACCCAATCACGTGCATCGCGCTACGCCCGGTGGCGCAGGCGAACGTCCAATTAAATTGACACGCTTCTGATTTACTAGGTCCTCTGAGCATATTGGTACACTTCATTAGGGTTACCGTTCTCGGAAATTTCGGTCCCAACAACATAACTCCATACCTTAGATGATCGGGACCATTCCTCACATGCTGTCCACTGTCATCATTCCCCCCTCTGATCTCTAGTACAACATTCTGTAAGATTACACCTTGACGATGCCCTCAGCCCAATTAATATCATCCCACGTCGCCTCCCAGGCATTGAGCACCATCATCACCCATTCCTTGCCCTCCCGCTTGACTGTGCCAATGCATCGGCAAATCCGCCGCTCTTCGAGTAGTCGCTCGCTGTCGTAGTCGTAGAGCTTGACAGATTTCCAAATAGCAGCATTGTACACACCCTTGATGTACGGTGGCTTGTCGTGGAAGAGGTCTCGAAACACAAAGTCTTGTTTGACCTCGTTGCGCTGGGAGCTCAGCACCCTAGCGTAGAGCTCCAAGACGATCTGCTGGCCATGCTTAGCCGCGTAATTGGCCTGATTGATGGCCTCCCCGACGCGGAAGCAAGTTCTCAGTAACAAGGTCGGAGACAGACCGATGATTGGCGAACGATCGCGGACTGGAGCAGGGAACGGAGGGCGGACAATGGGTTTCCGTTCCTCGTAGGAGCTAGCTGCAAGCTTCTTCTGTATGAGAGCTTTAGCGTTTGATGGGGTCGGTGACACGAATTTCCGAGAACGAGGCCGAGACGTGCTCGGAAGAGATTCTTGGGTCAAGCCGACGCTCAACATGGCACAGGGGCTGCGTATCCCGACAGCTTTCGCTGAGGCGCTTGTCGGCTGCAATGGCGAGCTGGTAATGTTAGTCATCGCAGCTGTTAGCGAGAAGAGATCTTCGTCGCCAAAGTCATCTTCAGATGGATTGAGATGGTAATAGGTATCAACCTTTGCTCTCGCATGATGAGGTCGCGTCGGGCCCGCTGTTTGCGAGGTGACCTTAGTCGTATAAGCATCATTCGCATTACTAAGATCAATCATATTGAAGATATCGTCGATTTCGTCGTCAGCCATGGTGTCCTGGCTGTCGAGGTCGCTGAGGTGATGGCCCTTAGATCCACATGCAACACTTCTATTCTGAGCAGTCGTAGAAGAGACGGTCGCCTTGTTACACGCAGCTTTGGAGCTGTTGCACGACCGCTTTCCTCTTCGAGAAGTCTCAGTCGCATAGGGAAAAGCGCGTGCTAGCGCGGGTATGTCACTATTTCTGGATGCCGAAGGCGAACTCGAAACTTCGGCAGAGGGCGCAGACCCTGAGAATGTTGTCGTGTCAGTCATCTTGACAGTCCTCCGGGTCCCGGGTCTGGTGACGCGGAGGCCATCAGAGACGCGCCTGTGTTTCGCCGGCCTCGCGTTTTCGGTCTCGTCATTTGCTGCTTCGTCCCCATGCTGCTTCTTCCGACTATACTTGCGTTTAAGACTGCGGGGCGGCGTTGAAGGCGTCGGAGGCAGCGCCGGTGCATAACTCTCGAGATGGGGTGGCTCAGCCTCCACACCCAAGCCCAGGTAGTTGGCAACGGCCGGGTGGTGTCGCTTTCCACGCTGCCTGCCGCGGTTGGCTTGCGGCGATGGCTCTGTCGAGGACGTGAAGGTCAACGATTGCGGTGTAAGAATCTGTCTGGCCGGACGATTGATGGGTGTGAAGCTGGATGCCGACACGTATCCCCCGCTCTGGAGCTCGCTGTAGGCTGTGTCAGTATTCACCGGGGCCCGTATGACGGTGCGACCGGAGCAGAGGGCGTGCGCATTGGGCTGCTCACGCGCTATCACTCGCATCCCTCATCGTCTCCCACGGCGTCAGATCCCCGCCTTTGTACAGAGCCATGGGCTGCGGCGAGTCAGCTGTCGCAGCAAGACGCTTAGATGGTTGCAGGTTGCATGTCGTGTGAGGCATGTGGAGCAGCACGCGTGAATAGAAACGCCAAGCAAAACACTACCCCACCAAAGCGCGGTAGGCACGCGGCTCTCCGAGCTATCCAAGGCAGCACGTCACCGCCGACATTCACTGCCTGTTCTCTCCATATTATACCCCAAAGTGCGCAGCAACTGCCTCTATATCTTCGAGTACACAGTCTGTTCAACCATCGACACTCATACCCTTCGCCAGCTCCAGCGTTCTCTCACCGTCCTCCCGGCGGGCTCCGTAGCTGCAATACCGGCTCTCCACCATCGTTACCGTCCCTCTCTGACCTCATCTCAAACGCCGGCCGAGACCAGCGCCACGGTCTCGCTAAGAGCTGCACCTTCGGTCCAATCGCCCTTCAGGTCGTCACGTCAAGACGACAGCAGCTTGAAGCAGCGCCTGTGAATAGCACCTAATACAGGAATAACATCCGTCTGTTCAGCTGAAACAAACATGCCGGTGAGTATGCGCAGCAGCCGTCTTTTCTTATATGCGTCTCCCGAAGCTCTGCGGCTCCTCACAGCGTCATATTTTTTCCTTTCACATTTTCTACATACCGTCACTTCAATCCTCCAGCCACCATGACTATGGAGCTTCTGTATCTAGAAAAAGGGACGGATGCAGATCTTCCTTCATATGCCAGTTGCATTGAGTGCAAACCTCCGCCCTACAGCAAACACGCACTCGATCCTACATCATACCTGAAACCCAAGCCTCGCAAAAGCCGCAGATCGATCCATCGCCACAAGACCCCCAATGCTTATAAAGATGTCCCTATCTTCGAGAATCCATGCCCACTTTGCTTCTTCCAACACTATAGAAAAGTACTAAAGCTTTGGGTCCGCGACAGAAAAAGCCGTTCTCCGCTGTCACGGTGCAGATTGACCGCCTGACCAGCGAACAATACGAGGAAAATGTGAGTGAAGAGCTCTCATTTCAGATTATCACATGGTAACCAGAGAATCAGGATATTGGCGGTTTAGTAGACCTCATAGAGGTTGTTCGGATACAGGAATCGGGTCCCACGGAGGCTGCCCGCGCCATTAGGAAAAAGCTGTGGGTAACATTGCCTCGACGGCAAGACTTATTCTAACATGAGCTTAGGAAGTATGGAAACGTACATCGCCAACTGCGCGCCCTGGTCATTCTGGATGGTCTTATCCAGAATGCAGGCTCAAGATTCCAGCGAAGCTTCGTGGACGAGCCTTTACTAGAGCGCCTCAGAATACTGGCCAAGGACGACATGGTCGACACAGAAGTGCGACAAAAGGTCAACGTACTCTTCCGGCAATGGGCGGTGGCTTACAAGGGTACAAATGGTCTCGAGCGAATTGCCAACCTCTACAAGGAGCTGCCTCGCACAAAGCGCCCGCAGCCTCATCAGTCACGTATTGTCAGGGAGAATGAAGCAGAGGCTGAACGCGAGAATGCCACGTCCCCTCCAGCATCTCCAACAACATCTCGGCGAAACTCGCAACCGTCTCGTCCACCCCAAGCCTCTTCGTCGACACCGAGGCCGATGCCAATTACCCTTAGCAATACTCAGACTCCAAGTTCCTCGCTCTTCAGCAGCAGAAACAAGAAAGACAAAAAGAGCAAGGGCAAGCCTTTCAATCTTGAGAAGGAGAAGGGCCAACTCCTCGAAACTATCGCATCCGCAACCGTAGCCAGCACTAACCTCATGAACGGGCTTCAATTGATAAACCGCGAAGTCCAGCGAGTCAGCGAAAACACGGAAGTCATGCAGCGCTTCGAAACATGCAAAGTTCTTCGGCGCCAGATCCTGCGGTACATCCAACTAGTAGAGTCCGATCAGTACATCGGAAGTCTACTCAATGCAAACGATGAGCTAGTGAAGGCTTTGATGGCATTCGAGATCATGGATAAGAGCATTGATGATGACAGCGACAGCGATACGGAGCAGCAATCCCCGCCTATCGCATCCATGGCTGGAATGAGCATGGAGCAAGCACCGCCGGCGAAGCCACCCAGGCCGACTAGTATCCCAATGCCACCACCGCCTGCGCTTGGTAAGCAGAAGGCGCAGCCTGAGAGTGAACCTGAGGATGAAGATGATCCGTTTGGTGATTCGCATGGTAAGCTATCCGTCCTTCGAGTCACATTGATGTCCGCTAATGCGATGTAGCTCTCAAGACGCCGGGAGAGCGTGCGGAGATCACTTGGAGAGACGTGTAGGTATGCTTTTTGTATCGTTCTCTATTCGTAGCACGGCCATGTTCCTATGATGTTAAGGGGGTTTAACGGGATTACCCTCGCGGGATTTTGTAAGCGGGTACGGTCGAAGGGCTGGACGAGTACCGGACGGATAGATATCGCTAAGACTCACAAAGTAATGTGAACATTCACGTTATATCAATCCACTCTGCACTCCGTGAACGACTTCCTCCTGTCCGTACTGCCCTGTCGCTGTAAGCTCCGAACGTTTAGCGTGAGTTCTAGTGCTCAAATTGCGCCACGCGGCACTGCCACCAGTAGACGTCATCTCCTTATGCAGCCAAGCCGTCGCAGGTTAGATCGAACGATGAGCGGCAATCAGGGCTGAGGGTGTTGCGCTTCGCCGTCTTGTTTCCCGTTCCTACTTCCCACATACACTCTGCCGTTGTCTGTGTATCCTTCGCATTGATATAACATCTCGTTTGAAACCCCCGCATCTGGTACGTACAATCCATCTTCGGGCATCAAGCCACCGTCAGGACGAGCCCTAACATTCCCAGCTCCCACTCCATCGCACCGCGCCGCATCTTAAATCTCCTAAATCGTATCGCGTCGCACATTCTCGAAATCAAAACTTCTACCGCATTCCTACGCTTCCAACTAAACAAATACCCGCTTTTCAATATGCCTGCCTCCACGAAAGGCTCCGTCTCCTCCGCAGCCAGCTCGGTCGTGAAAGCAGGGCCCGTCAAGATGCCGTGCTACAGCGGCGATAACTGCTCATGCTGCATTATTCCATGCACAGTCATGTGAATGAGTCTCCGCGTCGACACAGCGACCCGAACACACGATCGCCAAGTTAGGATGGTTAGCTGCGGACCTGGATACATTTCACATGGGTTACAATCGACCAACGAAGGGTAATGAAGGCCTTGTTGGATTTTAGGAGCGGAGGAACGAATTCGTATACGTTGGCTTGTGTTGTAAAGCCTTACTGGTGCAGGTTGTTTGCTTTTAGGGATGAAGTCGGTTTTGCACTTTTAGCGATACTTTCGTAACGTCTATATCACGGTTTTGATTACGAACACATCTTGACGTCAAGTTCTTTGCATCTCGGTATTATCTTGTTTGAAAGACTACGAAAACATACAAGCTAGATCCCGCTTCATGGGATTCTCCATTATGGGGCCTGAAGTCTGTATTCACTAACATGCCGTAATTGATGCGCCCCTAGAGATTACCACAACCCAGACATGATTACCTCACCTCTCAGTGGTCAATTGCGTCTATCGGTCTGTTAATCGGCGTGGGGAGCTCCCGCAGGTTCTACCGAGATGTTTGTTTGGGCGCTGAACTGAAACGATGTCAACTCCTACGCCTGGTGGCTTTCAAGGAGCGGGAACATGTGACGAAAGAGGGTGCCTGAAAGACTGGCGGAGTTGACCAGTGTACTTTGGTTGTTGAACCTTAGATGAATACCAAATGAGAATTGCGTCGCGATTGCAGAACACCCATATTTACCTTCACGACCATAGACATTGTGACCCCATTATCAAATATTGGTGTCTATCTGAAGTAGTCAAGTCATAATATTGGGCACAGAAAAGATCGGATGAACAAAGATCATTCCAAATTGATAAAAGCTACCAGGCCAGACTTTTCCGTTTACCTTTTCGTCAACATGCCTCTCGAGATAGCCACATGCACGATAAAGCCATACTTTTGGTCCCTACCACCTTCGACCGATGTTGAGCCATATAACAAGAAAAAAGTTCGCAAGATACCCACGTCCATATCAATAGCCATCTCCATATCCATCTCGACAAAAATGATATCAATCTACCACATCCACCGCGCATCGCAAAACTCAATATGCCACTTGCATCATATTACAGGCCGCCATCCACACCGCTTCACTTACGCCCACCATTCCCGCCCTTGGAAATGATATCAAGAATCATCTCCCTCGCCTCCTCACATCCTTCCTTGGGGCCTACAATCTCAATAGCCTCGTCCTTAGCCTGGTCTCGCGGAACCTGCACCTTTGTACCCGTCTTGCGGCGGATACTATTGATGGTTGCACCACCAGGTCCAACGACGAGCCTGTAGCTACGCGGGTCAGGCAGGATCAAGTAGCCGGTGGCACTAGGCTTGGATGCAGCCTCGATGGCCGCCTCAAGTGTCTGGCGAGCCTTCGGGATGCTGTCGGCGTGACCGCGTAGGACCCAGGGGATGGTGGAGGAGGTGTCAGCGCTCTCATCGATGGGGTTGTTGTCGACAATCTCCCAAGAGTGCGATTCGGCTCCGGACGCTGTGTCATCATCGGTGATGAGAGGTAGGGCGCCGTTGGCTCCCTTGCGGGCCTTGCCGCCTTCAGCAGTGGTGGGCTTGGATGGCAGCTTCTCCCCATTGTGGTCAACGGTGACCTTGTGGTCGTTTCGAAGACGACGGAAGAACTGGCCGTTGTCTGCAATGGCGTTGTGGAGATGGCGGGGCACCTGGACAGTCTCGCCTTCCTGGCCCCTAACGAGCTCGAGGATATGCTCTTTGGCCTTCTCTACTTGAGTAGGCTCACCTGCAAGCTTGACTTGGTTACGAGCAGCACCGGTTGTCGTCTGCTTGGGAATGTCAAGCTGGATGTTGAACTGCGACTCCAGGGAGCGACGCGTCTCACCTCCGCGACCGATGAGAAGACGGTGCTTGTCGGGAGATATGTCGAGAACCTCGGTGACTTGGTTCTCGAGCGAGCTAACCTGGGCATGGATTGATGCGACGATCTTCTCAACGACCGTCTTGGGGCCCTCCACGCGAATAGTGGAGCCCTCAGACTCGGCACGGGGGAAGCGGACCATGCGAGCCAGGTCGCGAGAATTGTCAGGACCACCAGCAGCGGTCACAATCTGGCGAATGTTGGCGCCGCTGCCTCCAATCAGGGACCTGTGATGCTTCCTGTCCACATCAATGTTCTCGACAACGGTATCGTCGAACACCTTGGCACGTTCCCTCAGAATCTTCTTGGCCTCTTCGACCTGCTTCTTAGTACCCTTCAACTTGATCTCCGCACGGCCTGAAGCATCGGCGCCTTCGCGAGCACCAGGGACATCAATCTGGCAGCCGGTGCTGAGTCGGAGGTTCTCCATCTCCCGACCACCAGAACCAATCAGTTGAGGAACCTGGCTCTGAGCGACCGAGACAATGTCGGTGTGAGAGTTGTCAGTGGTCCACTGCAGGAGGTTCAGTAATTCCTCGCGCGCCTCGTCTGCACCTCTGCGAGGACCGCGGATGGTAACCTCGTCCGCAGCCTGAACGCGGTGATTACGCTGAGATGCGCCATCAGCAGCCTCGTCGTCGTTGTGATTTGACCTGGGGAAGTTGATGCGGACGTTGTAGCGATCTTGTAAACGGTTGACCTGGCTACCCTTGGCACCGATGAGGTCGCGGTGGTACTGCGGCTTGATCTTGAGCGTGTGTGTAGCCTCATCTTCAAGTCGCTTGCTCAAGGCAAGAATGTGAGCTTTGCAAGCATTGGCCTTTGCTTGGGGGCCCTTGAGCTCGACCTTGCCGTCGTTGACCTGGATGTCAACGTCGAATTCCTCCCGAAGCTTTTTGATATTTTCTCCTTTTTTACCGATCAGATAATTGGCGAACTTCTGGGGGAAGTCAAATGATGTGGTGTAGCCGCGCTCCAGCTCATCCTTCTCTTCTTGCTCGATGAATTGAAGGAGGTTGGCATACAATGCTTCCACAGCATCCGAAGGTCCACGTAAGCCGAAGCTGTTGCCAGAAGACCTCTGCGCCTGTGGTCTCCGATCGCCAAAGAGCAGCTGAACGGGAATCTGATCCTGAGGTAGACTCTGTTGCTCCTTGTCCGCATGTCGCTCGATCTTGGTGTGGAATTTGGTGTTTGCCTCAACAGGCTTGTGAACGACATTCTGCTGCTTGCTCGTAATGCCCTGAATGTACTGTTGCGCCTGCTGCAGGGCTTGTTGGTACGCCTTGACTTCAGCAGCTGGAGGAGCACCGCGAGGGATGGCATATTGGTCGTAGGGAGTAGAACCTTCATAAACGAGAATTAGCTGGGGTGATTCCTCCGTCTCCTCAGGAAACACAACATGCACGCCGGTATCTTCGCGGATCTGGCGGGCACTACGCTGCCGTAAGAATTGGTGATAGAAGGGATCCACAGGTACGGTCGAGAATCGTGAGGGTGGATGACTAGCGAATACGTTGATGATATCGCCGCGAGCCTTCACGTTGTTCTTGCGGTCACGAGAATAGATCTCCCAGGCAGTTGGGCCTTCGCGATCGGTCGGCGCTACAATGCTGGCCTCGTGCATACGCTCAAGCTCCGCAAGTACCCGGCGCTGTTGCAAGTAACGTGTGAGGTTATGCGCATGCGTTTGTGAGTTTGCCCCCTTATGCTCACGGGCGGCATCCGCTGTAGCCATAGACATCTCCGACGCAAGCTCTTCTAGTTTGTTGACACCAGTTTCGATTTTGTCCGGGGGACCAACGATGTAGATGGTCTCGCTGTCGTCGGTGCTCGGCGGCAGGATAATACTGCAGCCAGTCTCGGCAAGGAAGTCATGAAGCGATCCGCCCCGCTCGCCGATGATGAACTGATGACGACCACGCTCGATCGACCGCTGCTCAATGGCCAGCTGCTGACGTAGCTGCTGCACGCGGCGCTCGATCTGAGCCTGGATGTCCTGGGCGGCGTTGCGCTCTCCCGAGATCTGGATGGGGAATTTCGCCTGCGGCACGAAGGGGACTGGTTGATTGCGCGCAACCTGGGGAGGAGCTTGGGCATCCCACGTGTGGTAATGCGGAATGCGCAGATTCACCTCACGGCCATCTTCGAAACCACCCACATGCGAATTGTGGGGTCCGGCAAGGAAGGGGTAGTATTCAGCGGGGATATCCTTGAGACGCAGGTTGACAGTGGACGTGCGCTCGTTGACAATGGCCTCGATCTCGCGACGCGCCATCTCTGCAGTCAGGGCATTGCCGTCAATGGTCACATCGATCATAGAGTCTTCATCTTCGCCGGCCTCTGGCTTCGGGACCTGAACGCGGGCGCCGGTGCGCTTGCTGATTTCCTGGATCTTCGCACCCTGACGGCCGATGATGAAGGGGCGGACAGACGAGGGAACCGGGACCTTGACGGATTGCTAAAGACGGTTAGCTCGTGTAGGGAAGTACAGTGCGAGTGGCATACCTTAGAACCAAGCTCATTGGCGATCTGCTTGAGGGACTGACGAACATCATCCACTGGACCAGTAGCCTCGAAGATGACCTTTCCATCAGCTCCTCCGGCCTTGTACTCAAGCTTGGCCTTGGAGCGCTTGTTGATGTCGCGGATGATGTCGTTCAGGGGCTTCTTCAAATCCTTGCGCGGAATGAGCTGCGAAGGGTAGAAGGAGATGCGTTCGGTGGACCTGCCCGGGAGGGAAATCTTTTGGAGAGCGGGGCCAGACGCAGATGCGGGAGCAGCGTTGCCAGAAGCCGGGGTAGAGGCGCGGGAGTCAGCGTTGCCGGTTTCCTGTCCGCTGCCGTTGATACCATTTGTAGCGACAGAAGCAGGCTTCTTGCCCCAGGTAGCAGCAAAGGAAGCAGGAGCACGGGGCTTGGCTGGACCGAGAGCCGGGAAGGCCTCCTCGGACGACGTGTTCAAGGCCGCAGCGGCCTTCTTAGCCGGGGCAGGGGTGTCCTCGGCTTTTTGCTTGCCAGCGGCCTTCTCGCTCATAGTGGTAGCCGGGGCATCAGAGGGGGCGGCTTTGGGGGCAGCCGAGGGCGGAGGATGGACAACGTCCTCCTCGTCCACGACGTCCTCCACCGTGACATGATGGTCGTGCTGTTCCATCAGCTTCTGTGCAGGGGTGAGGCCCTCGGCGGCAGAGCTGCCGGCAGCAGCTGTCTCGGATGACATTGTAGAAGTAACCGTTCGAGTGTACCAAGGGAGTATCGCTTAGACGGTGGGTGGAGGTGGTTTAGCTGTACGTAGCCAGTATGCGGGTGTTCGGGGATGCAGGCGGTCGACGGAGTGTGTCTGCGTTGAATAATCAGAGGAGGTGTCCTGAAGCCTGGTACTTGTACTCTGGGCGAAAGTGCCAGTGAGGAGGGATGGGGGGATGCTCCTACCAAGGCTCAAGCAGCTGTCACTCTTAGCGCAGCCGGGAAAATGAATCTGGGGGACAGTTTGCTCTAGCAGTCCATTACGAAAAGAACAGACGGTAGACGGAGGCAATTTGCGCGGAGGACAGTTCTCGTTGGACTGCGAAGTCAAGGAGAAGTGTGAAGGTGCTGGGCGGTTCGGTGATGATATTCGATGAAGTTCCACAGTCTCGAGTCCACGAGCCAAGTCTCCCCCCATGGCTCCACGGCTCCCTTCCATCGGCTAACCGCACTAGGCCACCCACATGCTCTTAACCCCGGCTCAACTCCATCGCCTTTCTTCCACACCTCAGCGTCCAAAGGGCCCACAGCGTACAGGTCAGCTTGTGAGCAGCGAGGGAAGGTTGTGTACTCCGCACATTGCATGTCAATTGATCCCTCGTTAATTAATCCGTCGTTGTATGTAGCGACGCACTGAACACGAACACATCGAGCCACGATTGAGTCGATTGTGATATTATTTATGAATGCTCGCACCTAGCGTGCGCATGTAGTGCGGTCTACTCCAAAACTCCATGTTTTCGATGCAACCAGATTAGACGCCGGCTAGTGGCCGTGTCCGCACCATCATGAACCAAGCACCTTTACTCTCATCCACTCGCTCGTGCCTACGCCCAGATTGAGTCCATTGCGGGCCCACCACCTTCTGACAGCCTCGCCAGCCTCCCCCTCAACACCATCCTCCAGTGCCTCCTCGATGTCGCACGTCTTGTATTCGACACGTAGTCCGCTGCGCTTCCACCATTCTAACACATCCGCATGGCCCATCTTGGTCGGGCCAACGAGGACCTGATTGTCGAACAGAATCTTCTCGCCACGCAGCTTACGCCAGTAGTCTAGGATGTGTTCATGTCCGTGGGCGGATGCGAGCTTCGCAATGGTGTCCTCGTGAGAGAACGGTATGCCAGACTCGACCCAGAACTTGATGGCCTCAAGACAGCCAGACTGTGTAGCGTAGGTGATGGATTTGCCGACCTTGAGCTTGAGGAACTCACGCTTGCCCTTCTCCTCATTATGCTCGCCGGGTGACAAGGGAGCCGTGGGTGCTCTGCGGTACCTGCTGTGGTCTTGCCACCATTTCAAAACCTGAATATGCCCCTGGGAGCTCGCTGCTTCCAGGGATGACTCAGTGTACTTCATCTGCAAGCCAGATTCGTACCACCAGTCAAGAGCCTGTACGGACCCAGAACGGCTTGCGTTGTCCATGGCCTCGGCCGAGTACTCTTTGGTGAGAAAGGTGGGGGATATTCTCCAGTACTGCAGGATCTCAGTCCTGCCGTATATGGAAGCTTTGTGAGGAAGAAAGGCATGTCCGAACGTGCCCCAGAACAAGTCCTTGTGTGCGTTTTCCAGATGGACAAGAACAGGCACCATGGCAAAGCGCATAATGAGTTCGATGCACAGAAGAGATATGCGCGTGGGCGGGTCGGTGTCGAGGGCCTTCTTGATTGCAGAATAATCGCCGGTCAGTAGCGTCCACTCCAGCTTCTGCATCTGTGTCTTCGGACCCTCCTCACTGGCCGCCTGTCGCCACTCGCGCGGCACAGGGAGGACGGTGTGGACGTTGAGCGTGGTAGCTAGTTCCCAGTCTTGGATGAACTCCAGAATGATGGACCACAGTTCTGGGGGCAGACGGGGCCCTTTGCTCTTGGTGAGCGTGAGCGTGGGCATGTGGGCGACTGGAAGCGCAATGGTGCGGTCGCCCACGGCCATGATATCAACCTGAGTTTGGATAGACTCGTTGAAAGCCTTGTGCCCCTCCCAGGGCTGCGGCTTCCTGCCCATGTGGTCGAATGTCCACAGACAGGGCGGTAGCACGCGTATCCAGTTCCACTTGCGCCGTATCTTGCTAATCTGCTTCTTCGTCGTGGGGTTCTCCCACATGAGGGTCGACATGGCCGGGATCAGGAGGATCTTCTTGGAGACGTCCCAGCTGCGGAGTATCTTCAGATGTAGGTTACTGGTGAAGCCGTGCAGCATGCGGGCGATGTTCTCGGCGTCGAGCGGCGCCAGCACGAGCAGGTCCGCCCAGGCACAGTACTCTGCAACCTTGGTGTCGGCAAAGTCTTCATGCTGCCACTCCGGTTTGGCATTGCTCTCGACGTCATAGCGGTGCCAGACGGGCTCGAGGGAGGGCGGCACGGTTATGCTGGACGAGGTGGGGAACTCGTGGCAGGCAAGGACCTTGAGCGACACATTGGCGACGCGGTGCAGGCGGGCGACGACGGAGCAGCCAAAGCGGAAGGACGAAGGATCGGCGATGGCGATGAGGATATTCAGGGAGCGCGAGCGCTTCATTTCACGGGGTGGGGGGCCAGGGCGACGAGGTGCGGAGGGCGGGGG